>Ga0210394_10000918_pt1 | contig 52533 bp, 37 predicted proteins | sample IncBWC12MmetaG_FD_160121 | JGI IMG/M metagenome (GOLD analysis project Ga0210394, IMG submission 160121) | Forest soil microbial communities from Barre Woods Harvard Forest LTER site, Petersham, Massachusetts, United States - Inc-BW-C-12-M | ecosystem: Environmental > Terrestrial > Soil >...
TGGGTCAGGTAATAGGAGAACCATGCGTGTTGGAATTGCCACAGATCACGGTGGATTCGGATTGAAGGAAGAGTTTGTTGCACATCTTCGCGGGGCGGGGCATGAAGTAGTGGATTTCGGTGCCCACAGGCTGAACCCAGGTGATGACTATCCCGACTTCGTTATCCCGCTCGCGAAGGAGGTAGCGGCGGGCAATGTGGACCGTGGCGTCGCCATCTGTGGCAGCGGTGTCGGCGCCTGTGTTTGCGCCAACAAGGTTTTGGGTGTGCGTGCGGCGCTTGTGCACGACCACTTCTCGGCCAAGCAAGGAGTCGAGGACGACCACATGAACATCATTTGCATGGGGGGCCGCACGGTGGGTCCGAGCGTTGCCTGGGACCTCGTCGAAACGTTTTTGGCGGCCGAGTACAGTCAAGCCGAGCGGCACCTGCGTCGCCTAGCTAAGGTGGCCACACTCCAGGAGCAAGAACTAATATCGAGGATGCCGCGGGGAAACAGTAACTCAGCGTGAATGTCTCGGTCACCCGGCTTGCGCCTGATAGGCGTCCTGAAGTCTGGACCCGACCACAAGGATTGCGCTTCTGTCGATTAGTTGATTAGAAGTTCACCGAACATCGAGGAGACACCCATGAGCGCCACAACTGCTGCTAGGGCGATTACAGACGTAAGCGCCGACCAACTGGCTATCAATACCATTCGTACTCTTTCGATGGACGCGGTTCAGCAAGCGCAGTCCGGACACCCAGGAACGCCCATGGCGCTCGCTCCCCTTGCCTACACACTCTGGAACCGTGTCATGAGCTTCGATCCGCAGGACCCGATCTGGCCTAACCGCGATCGTTTCGTACTCTCCAACGGCCATGCCTCAATGCTGCTCTGGTCCATACTGCACCTCACGCAGACTCAAGCAGTGAACTCCGACTATGAAAAACTGGGGCAGCCTTCCGTTACTCTCGATGACATCCGGCATTTCCGCCAGCTCGACAGCAAAGCGCCAGGGCACCCGGAATACCGTTGGGTCTCCGGTGTTGAAACCACCACCGGCCCCCTTGGGCAAGGCGTCGCCACAAGCGTGGGCATGGCCATTGCCCAGAAGTGGCTCGCCAACCACTACAATCGGCCCGGCTTCGAGCTTTTCGACTACAACATTTATGCCGTTTGCGGGGATGGCTGCATGATGGAGGGCGTTTCCTCCGAAGCAGCGTCGCTGGCCGGCCATCTTGGTCTCGACAATCTTTGCTGGATCTACGACAACAACCGCATCACAATCGAGGGAAACACGAACATCACCTTCACAGAGGATGTTCCCGCCAGATTTCTGGCGTACGGATGGAACGTTCTAAGTGTGGGGGACGCCAACGACATCGATCGGATCAAGCACGCCTTCGATGTTTTCCGAAAGACCAAGGGTCGCCCAACTTTCATTGTCCTAGATAGCCACATTGGGTATGGGTCACCGAACAAGCAGGACACGGCATCGGCCCACGGTGAACCGCTCGGCGAAGAGGAGATCCGTCTCACCAAACGCGGATATGGATGGCCAGAAGACGCTAAGTTCCTCGTTCCCGACGGGGTCTATGAGCACTTTGCGGCTGGCATCGGCGCTCGTGGCGCGCAAGCCAACCGCCAGTGGACTGAGCTCTTCACTCAGTATCGCGCCAATTTCCCTGATCTCGCGAACGAGATTGACCTTATGCAGCGCCGCGAACTGCCGGTTGGTTGGGACGCCAATCTGCCCGTCTTCCCAGCCGATGCGAAGGGGCTCGCCGGGCGGGATGCGTCGGGTAAAGTGTTAAACCTTTTGGCACAAAATATTCCTTGGTTCCTCGGGGGATCTGCGGATCTTGGACCGTCGAATAAGACCACACTGACCTACGCGGGCGCGGGGAGTCTTCAAGCCGATACTCCGGGCGGTAAGAACTTGCATTTTGGCATCCGTGAACATGCCATGGCGGCCATCGTAAACGGCCTCTCTCTCTCAAAGCTCCGAGCCTTTGGCGCGACATTCTTCATCTTCAGCGACTACGCGCGGCCTGCCATCCGCCTCTCAGCCCTCATGGAACTGCCAACTATTTTCGTTTTCACTCATGAAGCAATGAGCGACGGCGAGGACGGCCCGACCCATCAGCCTGTGGAACACCTCGCTTCTTTACGTGCAATTCCCGGGCTGATCACTCTTCGACCCGCGGACGCGAACGAGGTTGTCGAAGCCTATCGTTACATCATGCAACTCCGCCATGAACCGGCCATCTTGGCCTTATCACGTCAGCCGCTGCCAACCCTGGATCGAACCAAGTATGCTTCCGCATCCGGCATAGCGCGCGGTGCGTATGTTCTCGCCGATTCACCGGGCGGAAATCCTGAAGTGATCCTGATCGCCTCCGGTAGTGAAGTCAGCCTCGCCGTGCAGGCTCACGAAACGCTGCTCGCTGAGGGCATCCGTTCGCGAGTGGTTTCCATTCCATCTTGGGAGATATTCGATCACCAAACGCAGGTCTACCAGGATTCCGTCCTGCCACCCAATGTAATCGCCCGCGTTGCCGTAGAACAGGCTTCGAGTTTCGGATGGGAGCGTTATGTCGGCAAGCCAGGTCGGCTAAATTGCATGAAGACGTTCGGAGCTTCAGCTCCCCTTAAGGAATTGCAAAGAAAGTTTGGCTTCGAGCCGGATCAAATCGTGGCAGCGGCAAGGGCAGCGCTAAGTGGCAAATGATCCGGGCGCCGCGGCTTCTTGTTCAGACGTAGCGACAATGGCTTCGCACAAGTTCGAGAAGGCGCAAAGCGCTAAAGCTGGAACATGAGTATCTTCATCACCGCTGAAGGAGCACACCTGGCAATGATCCGATAAGAGAAAGATCACTGCAGCCGCTGTGATCCCTGCCTCTCCGGGCATGTGTGGGGCATCGTGCTTGAGCATTACAGCACCGACGGCCATGCCCGGCGTTTAGCGCGAAGTTCCCGAAAGAACTGATCTTCAGCCATTTGATCCCCAATGCTTATTGGGAGTCGCTCAAGTTCGAACTCCCGGCGGTAGCCGGCGCCGAGTAGTGCCAATGGAGCGACACTTCTCTGGAAAAGCCGCACGACATCGTCAAGTGGCACACTGCGCCGTCGGTTCCAGGCTTGACGTACCGCGCCGGGTCTCGATCCGTGGTCATGCTTTGGGCACGCCTCGACGGTGACGCAACTCCAGCCTTCTGATTAGTCAGGCAAGCGTTTCACTGACTCCCACCTAAATCGGAGACTGTAAGTTTTGCCAGTACCCAGCGCTTTCACCGCAGGTTAGAAAGTGGGACTCGGGCGGAGCTAGAGGACACCCTTATCGCTTCGTCTCTTTGGTGGCCTTCTAGAAGTTGTTGGGATGCCCTAATGTGCGGAGACGTCCGGGGCGTTATTTTCCGGCAGCAAAGTAGAAATACCTAGGCCGTGTTGCAGCACGTTCTCAGGAAAGGACTTTAATCGAACAGCTAGACCATTCGAACTAGCACGGTGTGATTACAAACCACTGCTCCCTCCAAAGGAACGAATGTAGGTATGGCGATGACTCAGACAAAAATTGTAATCATTGGCGGCGGCTTTGCCGCGGCCAAATGCGCAATAACTCTAAGAAAAAAACTGTCGCCAGACAATTGTCACATTCTTTTGTTCAGTAAAGAGAACCACATGGTGTTTCACCCGCTCCTGGCTGATGTTGCGGGAGCCTCTATTCACCCGGACTCCGCTGCGGCAACGCTTCGGCAAATGTTACCCGGTGTCGAATGCAGAACCGAGAGCATACACCTCGTGGATACTACGGCAGCCCAGATTGAATATCAGAACGATCAGGGCCAAAGCGAGCGCACAAACTACGATCATCTGGTGCTGGCTTGTGGCGCCGACAGCAATCTGGGTGTGATTCCCGGAATGAGCGACCATGCATTCCCATTCAAGACGATGGGCGATGCGGTGCGCCTGCGAATGCATATTATTCAACAGTTGGAGAAGGCGGAAGCGTCCGGCAGTCCTGAGTGGCGCAAGTTTTATTTGTCGTTCGTTATTATCGGAGGTGGGTTCAGTGGCGTCGAGTTAGCCGGTGAAATAAATGATCTGATTAGAGAAAGCACACGCTTTTACCGAAATTTCGCCGAAGACGATATCAAAATCACTCTGGTCCATAGTGGAAACCAGATCCTCCCGGAAGTTAGCCCCTCTCTTCGTGATTTCGCGTTGAAGAAAATGAAAAAGGTTGGCGTTGAGGTTCTGTTGAACACGAAGGCCGCGGCTGCCACCCTTGAAGGTGTCGGACTTCCCGATGGCAGTCTGATTCGCGCCGCCACGGTGGTGTGTACGATCGGCACGACGCCAGAACGCATCGTCGAACGATTGGATGTTCGAAAGGAGCGCGGCAGAATTGTCACGGACGCGGACATGCGTGTCACTGGCACGCAAAACGTTTGGGCTGTGGGCGATTGTGCTTACATCCCGAACGCTTTTAACAATGAGCCATGTCCCCCCACGGCCCAATTTGCCGAAAGGCAGGGTCGCCAAGCCGCAGCCAATATTGTTCGAGTTCTTCGAGGCGAGCCAACTCGTCCGTTCTATTTCAAACAGCTCGGTCAGCTCTGCTCCATAGGTGGGCGCCGGGCTGTGGCGGAGATGTTTGGGCTTCGTATTTCCGGATTCCTGGCGTGGTTTCTCTGGCGGGGAGTATACCTCCTAAAATTACCATCCTGGTCGCGCCGAATTAAAGTGGGCCTCGACTGGGGCTGGGATCTCATTTTTCCTCGCGATCTAGGAACTCTCCGACTGGGACAAGCTCAGCAGCTTTCAGGTGCTTATTACCGTCCAGGGGATTTCATCTACCGTCAAGGAGAGCCGGCAAATTTCTTCTACGCCATCGAAGAGGGCGAAGTCGAAGTCCTGTGCAGCACTGAAGGCAACCAAGACGGTGCAGCTTTTGCTTACCTGGGCCCGGGAGATTTTTGTGGCGAAGCCGCTCTGCTCCAAGATCCCTCCTACCAAGTGAGTGCTCGGGCGCGCTCCGTTGTGCGCGTCAAGGCCATGAGTCGCAACGTATTCTCGGGACTGGCTGGCACTATGGCGCCATCGCGGGGCATCCTAGTGGAACTTGTGAAGCGGCGGTCTCAAGCTCTGTGGCAGCACTTTCCTGCCTCAAAAGAAGCTTTAAGCAAGGAACCGCTTTCTTCCTTCCTCGAGCCTCTTCCGTCTCACACTCTTAAACCAGAGAGTACTCTCGACCAGGCGCTTGCCCTGTTAAATGCAAACGACCTCGGTTTCTTATTCATCCTCGATGATCAACAGCGTTTATTCGGCGTCTTGAGCGCTATTGATATCGCTAACGCTCTTGTTTTGATTGTCGCGACTCCAGTGGACAGCCGTCGGGATGCCTCGAAAGTGCAAGTACGCGAGTTGCTCGCTGCCGATCCGGTGACGATTTCGTCGGATGATTCGTCTCTGCTTGCCGCTATGACAATGCTCGAACACGGGTTGAGCTGTCTTCCTGTTGTTGTCGGCAAGAACGATCACCATTTGCACGGTTTTGTTCAAGCGGAAAAGATCACCTACTGGCAATTGCAGAAGCTGGGGGAAGAAACTCTTACCGGGGCGCCAGCGGGGGCCCTGCGTGTCGACGAAAAAATGCAACGCCGAACAGCGGGGTCATCCTAAAAATTAAGAACGGTGCGGGTGTAGCAAAAGGGCAAACGATGGTCCGAGAAATTCATCAAAATTCGCGAGAGCGGCCTCATAAGAGAAGGATCCAGTGGGCTCTTAGCTCGCTGGCTGGTTGTTTGCTAGCAGCGTTGCCTGTTTTTGGCAATCCCCAAGATCCTTCACAAATGCCCAACATGTTCAAACCCCAGTCAACCCCAGCCCACGATATTTTCCATCTCTCGCTTTTCGTTCTCGCCATTTGCGCGGTGATTTTTGTAATCGTCTTCTCCCTACTCACATATTCCGTTATAAAGTTCCGCAGGCGAGCCAACGATGACGGCCGTGAACCTCCACCAATCTACGGCAGCAACCAGATAGAACTCGCCTGGACGGTGATCCCCGTACTTATTGTCCTCGTACTCTTCCTTGCGACCGCTCGTGTAATTCATGGCATCCAGCAGGCCAAACCGCCGGCGGAGGCCATCGAGGTCATTGCGGTCGGTCATCAGTTCTGGTGGGAATTTCGTTATCCCGCCCTTGGCGTGGTCACCGCAAACGAACTCCACGTGCCGGTTAGCGACACGTCCCACCCGACGCCCACCTTTATCACGTTGCTTTCCGCCGATACAGATCACAGCTTTTGGGTGCCACGTCTGGCCGGAAAGACCGATTTGATTCCAAACCGTGAAAACCACATGTGGATTGATCCAGATGAACCGGGCATTTATATAGGCCAATGTGCCCAGTACTGCGGCACCCAGCACGCCAAAATGCTCCTCCGGGTCTACGTTGATTCACCCGATCAGTTTCAAAAATGGGTTCAGGAACAATCGAAACCGGCGCAAGTGGGCGAAAGCGTGAAAGAAGGTCGGCGGGTTTTTGAAACCACGGCTTGCATCAATTGCCATGCCGTTTCTGGAACAGTGGCGGACGGACGGTTCGGTCCTGATCTGACTCATTTGATGAGCCGCGACACCATCGCTTCGGGCGCCGCAACGAACACTCCGGAGAATCTTCGCTTGTGGATTCACAATCCCGAAATCATTAAACCGGGCTCACTGATGCCCGCGATGAATTTAAACCAGCAGGATTTGGACGCCGTTACCGCTTATCTCGAGACGCTTCGATGATGGAAAGGGTATAAACCGCATGGCGTCAGAAACAATCGCTCTGACCACCGTTCACGATGTGCCGCAACCGATCGGCACAATTCTCCACGGCTGGGTTACCACCGTTGACCATAAGAAGCTCGGGATCCTCTATATTCTCTACGCCCTCGTCTTTCTTGTTATTGGGGGAATCGAAGCAACCATCATGCGGATACAACTCATTATTCCGCATAACCATTTCGTCTCTCCCCAGGTTTTCAATCGCATGTTCACGATGCATGGCACCACGATGATTTTCTTCGTAACAATGCCGATTTTATTTGGTTTCGGCAACTATCTGATCCCACTCATGATTGGCGCTCGCGATATGGCTTTCCCGCGCCTGAATGCCTGGAGCTTCTGGCTTACCGCCTTCGGAGGACTGCTGCTCTACTTTAGCTTCATTGGCGGCAACGGGCTCTATGGAGCGGGGACTGCTCCCGACGTCGGCTGGTTTGCTTATGCGCCACTTACCGCTACCGCATTCTCAATAGGTCATAGCACTGATTTCTGGACTCTCGGTCTGTTGGTGTCCGGATTTGGCAGCATTGGAACAGCCATAAACATCCTGGCGACCATCGTGTGCTTGCGCTGTCCTGGCATGACGCTCGGCAAGATGCCGTTGCTCGTCTGGTTGAACTTGGTCATGGCCGCGATGGTGCTGCTCGCCATATCTCCTCTTACGGCTGCGCAGATGATGCTTTCGCTCGATCGTTTTCTGGGGGCCCATTTCTTCGACACGTTGGCTGGTGGCTCCGCTGTAATGTGGATGCACTTCTTCTGGATTTTTGGCCATCCGGAAGTCTACGTTTTGGTCATCCCGGCCTTCGCGTTTGCTTCCGAGATCATTCCAGTGTTCTCCCGCAAGCCGATCTTCGGGTATCCAGTGATGGTTGCGGCGACGATCTGCATTGGATTCGTAGGCTTTAGCGTCTGGGCCCATCACATGTTCACGGTCGGAATGAACTCCTATGCAAACAGTTTTTTCACGATCACCACAATGGCTATCGGTGTTCCGACCGGCATCAAGATCTTCAATTGGATAGGTACGATGTGGGGAGGCAAGATCAGTTTCAAAACGCCCATGCTTTTCTGTATCGCCTTCCTCTTTCAATTTCTGATTGCCGGTCTGACGGGCATAATGCTTTCCGCCGCGCCTTTTGACTGGCAACTTGGCAACTCCTACTTTGTCGTCGCACATTTTCACTACGTGATCGTGGGAGGAATTCTCTTCACACTCTTTGGCGCCTTCTATTATTGGTTCCCCAAAATGAGCGGAAGGATGTACAACGAAACGCTCGGCAAATTGCACTTTTGGCTTTTCTTGATCGGTTTCCACCTTACCTTCGATTTCATGCATGTCCCAGGGTTGCTGGGAATGCCGCGGAGGATTTATACCTATGAACCCGGACGCGGATGGGATATCTGGAACTTGATTTGCACCATCGGAGTGTTTTTTCAGATTGCCGGGACAATCGTATTCATAGGCAACCTGCTTTGGTCTTATTTCAAAGGCAAAGCCGCTGGAAATGATCCCTGGGATGCGTGGACGCTCGAGTGGTCCACGAGTTCTCCTCCGGTGGAGTACAACTTTGCTGAGATTCCTGTCGTGAAAAGCCGGCGCCCGCTCTGGGACATCAAGCACCCGGAAGATCCTGACTGGAAGTATGAGTGATGAGGAGAGCCTCTTGAGCACCGCTTCATCAACGTCAGTTTCCATGGAACAGCCGTGGGTACTCCCTTCGCGCGGTCGCGTGGGAATGTTCTCCCTGATTGCAGCCGAACTCGCAATCTTTACTATTTTTGTGGTCGCTTATCTTTTCTATATCGGGAAAAGTTTGACTGGTCCGCTGCCAAAGGATGTGCTCGAGCTCCCGATCTTCGCCAGCATCTGCCTTCTCTCAAGTAGCCTAACGATCCATGCCGCGGTTGGGGCACTGCGCAATGGCCGAGTCCAAGCCTTCTCCATGTGGTGGTTTGGGACGATGGTGCTCGGCCTCATCTTTCTGGGAGAAACTGCCCGCGAGTGGTATCACCTTATTTTTGAAAAGGGCTTGACCATCAGCACCAATCTTTTCGGTACCACCTATTACTCGCTCGTTGGCCTCCACGCCTTCCACGTTACGGTAGGTCTGATTTGTATCTCAATCGCCATGGTCTTAACGCTGTTTGGAAAAGTTAAACAGAAACACAGTGAACGCGCCGAAGTCTTTTCATTGTATTGGCACTTTGTCGACGCTGTCTGGATCGTTGTGTTTACGGTCGTTTACATCATCGGACGCTAAGGAAGGAAGCTTCAAATGGCCCGTGCCGATTTACCCGCGGAAGCATCACCTCCGGAAAGCGTGAGGCTGCCGGAGCCAACCTCTTGGCCGATCGTCCTCGCTTTTGGCGTCACCTTGCTGTTTGCGGGCCTTGTCACTAGTGCGTCCGTCAGCCTGCTCGGGGCGATCTTGGTCACTGCCGGATGCGTCGGATGGTTCCGCGATATTTTGCCGCACGAAAAGCATGTGGAAGTGCCAATCGTCAGGGAATACGTTGCGGTCACAACTGCGCGCGCCCAAGTGGCGCGGCTACCCATAGCGCCGGACCTACCTCGAGCGTTGCTCCCCCTGGAAACCTATCCGGTCTCGGCTGGCATCAAGGGAGGGCTCGCCGGCAGTGTTGCTATGGCAGTCCTTGCTTGCCTCTACGGAATTCTCAAGCAGGGAAGCATTTGGTACCCCATAAACCTTCTCGGGGCAACAATCTACTCGCAATCCACGCGGTTGGATTCCACGTCCCTGTATGGATTCCATCTCGGCAGCTTTCTCTTCGCAGCCCTACTCCACCTGGTCACGTCTCTTTTGGTGGGGCTACTCTACGGAGCAATGCTGCCAATGTTTCCGCGTCGTCCAATCATTCTCGGTGGCGTCATCGGTCCTGTGTTGTGGACGGGGTTGTTGCATAGCGTCCTCGGACTTATTAATCCACTACTTGACGAACGGATTGATTGGCGGTGGTTTATTGCTTCTCAATTCGCTTTCGGCATCGTCGCCGGACTGGTTGTTGTTCGCCAGGAACGTGTTCGCGTCCGCCAGTTCATGCCTTTTGCGATGCGTGCGGGAGTAGAGACTCCCGCAGTAATAGCGAAGAATTATCCTGAGGACAACCGGCCATGAACCTCTTCCGAGGGTTCATGGGTGAGGTGGCTCTCCTTGTGCTTGTGTGCTCCGGATGCAGCAGCTCACCAGGCCGGCCAGCGGCCGATGCCATTCCCATCGACCCGGATGATATTTCAAACTTCGAAGTTCTCTACGCACACAACTGCGCCGGTTGCCATGGACCCCATGGGAAAGGTGGAGCTTCTATTGCGCTCGCAAATCCGCTTTATCTCGCCATCTCTGATGATCCGACTATGCGGCGTGTAACTACGATCGGTGTTCCGGGGACTCTGATGCCGGCTTTTGCTAAAAGCGCGGGCGGGATGCTCACGGACGAACAGATTGATGTCATTGTGCAGGGAATTCGCGAGCGCTGGTCCAAGCCGGATGTTTTGCACGGCCAGGCCGCGCCACCGTATTCCACGTCTGATGTGGGCGATGCATCTCGCGGATTGCAAGTCTTTGGTGCCTATTGTTCTTCGTGCCATGGCCCTCAGGGACGTGGCGGCCCCAAGGCAAGCTCCATTGTGGATCCAACTTATCTTGCCTTAGTCAGCGATCAAGGACTTCGAACAACTGTCATCGTTGGAATTCCGGATTTGGGCGCCCCGGATTGGCGAGGCAACGTTCCGGGGAAACCGATGTCCTCGCAAGACGTCTCCGACGTAGTGGCATGGCTTGCTTCTCAACGCACGGCATTCCCGGGCCAGCCCTATCTCCATTCCGACAAAACAGCGGGAGAACATCAATGACCAATCCAGACGATCTTTCCAGGCGTACGCTCCTCATGAAGATGGGCGTTCTATTCAACGGCATCATTGCTGCTGTGCTGGCCGTACCCATCTTCCGTTACATCCTTTCTCCTGTGGCTCAAGAGCGTGGGCAAGGCTCTCTATCTTGGCTCTCGCTAGGCGAACTCAACCAATTTCCGGCGGGTCAGACGCGATTCGCAAGCTACCGAAATCCAGTCGTGAATCCCTGGGACGGAAAAACGGGTGACATTGCCTGCTGGGTACGAAACGTGGACGGCAAGACTTTTCAGGTCTTTGCCATCAACTGCGCTCATTTGGGTTGCCCCGTGCGATGGTTCCCACAATCCAATCTGTTCATGTGTCCCTGCCATGGTGGGGCCTATTATCAAGATGGCTCCCGGGCATCAGGACCTCCTGAACGCGGATTGTTCGAGTATCACTACAAGATTGAAGAGGGGAAACTCTTCATCAAAGCGGGCGAGATGCCGACGCCCGGTCAGAAAACGAACTCATCGCTTGTCACGTTGGAGATACGCCGATGCGTCTGATCGGACAGATCGGTGATTGGCTTGATGCACGCCTCCAGGTTGGTCAAACACTCCGTGAAACCGCAGAGCACCCCGTTCCGCGCGATACGGCGAGCTGGTTTTATGTTTTCGGCAGCGCTGCGTTTGTCGTCTTTATTCTTCAAATCTTTACCGGAATTCTACTTGCACTGATCTACGTGCCTTCCGCTGGTGAAGCCTGGAACAGCCTTCAGGTCCTCAACCATGGGATTCAGCTGGGATGGTTTGTTCGAGCTCTCCACGGCTGGGGCTCCAACTTCATGGTCGCGATCGTTCTGCTCCATATGGTTCAGGTATTTCTATTCGGCGCGTACAAGTTTCCGCGAGAGCTAACCTGGATTGTCGGTGTTTTCCTCCTGCTGATGACGCTTGGAATGGCCTTCACTGGTCAAGTGTTGAGGTTCGACCAGGACGCGTACTGGGGCTTGGGCCTTGGTGCGTCAATCGCGAGCCGCGTGCCCGTAATTGGACCTGCCATCGTTCACTTGATGTTAGGCGGTCCCATCATCGCTGGCGCGACCCTCTCACGTTTCTTCGCCATGCACGTTTTCGTAATCCCCGGTTTGTTGATTGCATTCGTCGCCGTTCATCTTCTAATGGTCGTCAAGCTGGGCATCAATGATTGGCCGATGCCAGGCCGCGTGGTTCGCAAGGCGACTTACGTTCAGGAATACCACGCATTGACGAAAAAAGAGGGAGTACCCTTCGTCCCCGGTGCCGTTTGGAAAGACCTTTGTTTCAGCGCTTTGATCTTGCTCGCTGTAGCCGCTTGCGCCATTTACTTTGGGCCTTTTGGTCCTTCAGGCCGCCCCGATCCCACGATTATTCAGACAGCTCCGCGGCCGGACTTTTTCTTCCTGTGGCTTTATGCCGTGCTTTCGCTCTTGCCTCCATCGATGGAGACTCCCGTTCTGCTCATCGGTCCGGTGATCGCTCTGGGTGTACTCTTATTGCTGCCGTTCGTGTTCGGCGAGGGAGAGAAAAGTTGGCGCCGAAGGCCCATCGGTGTGCTCTCGATTTTGCTGGTTGCGGTAGCTTTGGGTGACTTTACTCATCTTGGGACATTCACTCCGTGGAGTCCCGTGATGGATGCCTGGAGCAGCGACTCCATTCCTCCTCAATTCCTACACAACCGCTCGGCGCTCGAACGCCAGGGTGCCCTCGTCTTTCAGGAGAAGCAGTGCCACAATTGCCACGCTTTGGACCACATTGGTGGAAAGCGCGGACCTGAACTCGATAGCGTCGCTTCGCGACGTACACAAGATCAACTCATTCGACAGGTCATTCAAGGGGGTGGCAACATGCCCGCCTACGGCAAGAATCTAAGCCCTGCGGAAACGACAGCCCTCGTTTCCTTTCTGGAGACCTTGCGTCCCGAAGGTCAACCGGCTGCTCAAGACTCATCCCGCGTTGGGGTCTTGCAACCGCAGGCCGACAAGCCGGCTTCCACTCAACCCTAGCTTTACCATGTCCCCCGAAGCTCAAGCTGTTTTGCAAACGTGGTCGAGCCCAATCTGGATTAACGTCATGCTTGTGCTCACCGCCATCGTATACGTGCGGGGCTGGCTGAGAATTCGGCGGCTTCTCCCCGCACTGATCCCAATCTGGCGGCTCGCCGCATTCTGCTCAGGATTGCTTTCGCTCTGGGTCGCCATCGGCTCTCCTCTTTCCGCTTTTGACGACGTCTCTCTCTCGGCCCATATGGTGCAGCACCTTTTGCTCATGGCCGTTGCCCCTCCGCTCTTGTTGCTGGGTGCGCCGTCTATTCCATTTCTTCGAGGACTACCGCAGTCGATCGTCACGTGCGCGGTCGGCCCATTTCTCCGTGCGCACCCGGTAAAATGGCTCGGACACTTTCTCACTCATCCCGCTGTTTGCTGGATCGTTGCTACAGTCGCCCTCCTCACCTGGCACATTCCTGCTGCCTTTGAGCTAGCGTTACGTTCCGAAGCTTGGCACGACGTCGAGCACATCTGTTTTCTTTCGACTTCCATCTTATTTTGGTGGCCTGCCGTCCTGCCGTTTCCGAGTGACGCGACCTGGTCTCGCTGGTCTATTCCGGTCTATCTTTTTTTTGCCACTCTTCCAGGGGGCGCGTTAGGTGCATTTCTTACATTTTGTGACCGAGTCCTTTACGCCTCGTATGCCGCGGCGCCTCGGCTGTTCGGTATTTCGCCCCTGGAAGATCAAGTGATAGCTGGCGCTCTCATGTGGGTGTTCGGAACGTTTGTTTACACAATTCCAGCAGTCGTCATCACAATCCGGCTTCTCTCGCCGCAGGGCTCGACTGGTCAGAAGCAACGTGCCCTGGGTCTAGGCAGAACTATTGCTTAAAGCCGCGATATGAGTTTAGAAGCAGGCGAGGCCCGACTCGGCCCCGCGCACTGTCAACCCTGCGGTGAGGTTTTCTTCAGAGAGCCTTCCGAACCGCTTGCGTCAGTCGCTTGCGCCGATGCTAAGTGCCAGCGATTCCCTTGTTCTGGAGCACTCTGACTACGACGCGCCGGTTTTCGGCTTGGCCGTCAGCCGTCTTGTCAGAGCCTACCTGCCTGCTCTCGCCCATGGCGCCTGGAGCCAGCATATTGGTGAGGGGAATGTGACCCTGCTGCATCAAGAATTGAGTTACGTTGTTGGCCCGGTCCTCACTCAGGGTCTGGTTAAGCGCAGCGCTACCGACCGATGAGGCATAGCCCTTCACCTGGATCGTGTAGGCAGTGATCGTCTTGGCCTTTGCAGCCAAGTCCAGAAGTTGCTGGTTATACTTTGGATCGATCGCCACCTTCCCGTTGCCGAATAAAACGGTTACCTCGTCGAGAATATTGTAATCGTCTAGCTGCCCAAAGCGCTTATTCGCTGCCGCGATGGCTGCTTTGTTTGCGTCGATCTTCTCCTGTTGCTGCGCTAATAGCTGTTGCTGTTGTTGCATTTCTTGCTGTTGCCGCTCAAGCGCGGCCTGCTGCTCCGCCAGCTGTTGCTGAGTCTGCTCTACCTGCTCCTTCGTCGGTTGCAAGCCAGCTTGGATAGTTTGCGCGTCCTGAAGGTCATTGCCTTTGAATTTGATAGAGCTCGCCACGAGCTGGTTTTGAGCGTTGTAGGCCCCTTCTACTTGGACCTGAAGGCCTGGTATGAGCGCGGCCATCGACATTTGCTTGCGGCGCGCCTGGAAAACTCCCTGTATCTGGGCCACTTTAGTATCGTCCGTGAGCACCACCACTACGTTCGACGAATCCTGAGTCTGCAACGTCATGGTTTCCCCGCTTCGGCCCGTTATTAATCCCTGCGCCTTGACGGTCTGAGCTTGAGCCACGTTACATAGCATAAGCGTTGCCAGAGTCATTGCGACTACCAACCCACGTGCTGCAAATCTGCATTTGTTCATAGCTTCCTTCCTTCCATTTCTATTTGTTGTGTTCTTCCGGTACCGTTCAAGTAGGAATTTCCTCTTGGCATTGAAAACGGCAGCTTGTGCTTTTCGCCTAGTAAAGGCAGCATTAGTCAGACATGTTCGTTACTCTGGAGTTGCCCATGATTCGGGCGCGATGAGTATCCGACTACCGCCGGAGTAAAGGAAAGTGTCACTTTTAACAGTGCTCTAGCCGATTGAGGAACTTGCCTGCGATCTGATCGTTGTATCTGGCGCGGTAGTACGTGCCTGCGGATATTCTTGCGCCGCTTCTTCCGGGCTGTCGGCTGCATGCGGGACTCGACCAGCCCTTGTCTCCAGGGAACTAAGCTGGGCAGCTAATACTTCATCCGATGTGGTATACAACCATTATGTAGTAAGGTTTGAACTGGCAACAGCGTGCTGCGGGGGCGCTCAACCAGACGCGCTTTCGGACTAGCTTTGCTCTCCCGTGAGCGTGCAACAGAGCCAGACAGCCGCATCCCGGAAAGACACTTGGAGCCAGCTTCCTTAGGGAACCGATGAGCCAACCTGACAAAGGGTACCTTTCGGATCGCGAATCAAACCTAAGTCCCGCCGCAAAGACGTACTTGTGCCTTAAAAGAGTTTGCATAATTCGCACAATGATTTTTGCGTTGCTCTTTATTGTTCTTGCCTCGAACGTGCGCGCGGATACGATTTCGGGGACGGTTAAAGATCCATCCGGGGCAGTCGTCGCGGGAGCGCGAGTCGAGATTTCAGGTGGTAGCCTGACTCAATCGATTGTGCTCGTCTCCGACGAATCGGGAAAGTTTGTCGCGCCCAACTTAAACCCGGGTAAATATTCAGTCCGCGTAGCCAAGGACGGCTTCGACAGCCTTGTCACGACGGTGGACCTGAAGGGCGCCGTTGACCTCCCGCTTAGCTTAACGATCTCAGCTCAACAGAGCAGCGTAACCGTTACCGAAAAAAATATGGCGTTCGCAAATTCGGACTCCACTTACCGCCAACTCCGCGCTGGCGGCCTGGGAGACTCGTATCGCTGCGAAAATTTCACGTTGCGCCTGGATGTCGGCACATTCGAATTGAAATCCGGAACGCTCACTCTCATGGGTGTAGTCGACAAGTTCGTGACGGGCGCCATCTTTGTCGGCCAGGGACATTTCACTTTAAAGCCCGTCCTCGAGCCCGATACGCACGAGTTGATACGGCGTACCGGTAGCCCGACCGCTGAGGAGGACCTGACCGAAGTGGTCTTTCGATTTACGGGCAACGAATATCATCGTTTCTCAGCGGCTTTGGGGGAAAAGACGCAAACGCCACCCGAAGCGGGCGTCGCGCTTCAACGCTGGAAAGATAAAGTGCGCAAGCGACACGAAATCCCTGAAGGCTTCACGCAGGCCATTCTGGAAGGGGAAACCATAGACAATGTAGACGCCGACATGCTCGCGGCGATCTACAATCCAGGGCATCCACCGTTCATCAACGCGTACATGCACGGCGCGCCGCATAAAGACCTGCGTTTTTTTATCCGCACGCGCGTTGGCGCGCTTCCGCAAATGGATTCTCCCGAAGAGGTGGCGCTCATCAACTGCAGCGGCGGTGGCATGGACGACGGCATTTGGTACTCGCAACATTTGATATCGGAGATAAAGGCTCAGAAGGCGAGTTCCCTCGAGGACAGGCGTCTTTTTGCCACGAAACGCTACAACATCGAAACCGCAATCGCAAAGAACGATCACATCTTCAGCCGCGCCATCATAACGTTTGAACCGCTTGTCGCAGGCGAACGTGTATTGAAGTTCGGGTTGCTCCCCAATCTGCGCGTCACGCGCGTTTCCGACCAGAACGGACATGATCTGCATTTCATTCAGGAGAATCGGAATGAAGATGGCTCGTTCTACGCCATTCTCGAGCAAGCTCCGCCGATGGGTCAGGAACATACAGTCACGGTGGAGTACGCAGGCGACAAAGTCCTGACCAACGCGGGCAGCGGAAGCTACTACGTCAGCGCGCGGGAATCCTGGTATCCGAATCTGAATGGTTTTGGTGAAAAAGCACTCTACGATCTCACGTTCAAGGTCCCGCATTCGAACATGGTGATCAGCGTGGGGAAGCTGATAAAGCAATCCACCGAAGCCGGTTTCGCAGTTTCTCGCTGGGTGACGCCTGTGCCCGTCGCGACGGCTGGCTTCAACTACGGCCAGTACCAGAAGGTCGATTATCCCGACAACATCACGCACTACGAAATCTCGGGATATTATTTGACGGAGTTGCCCGACAGCCTGAAACAGTATGGCAACAGCGCGTTTCTGAACTCCATGTCCCCCGGCGCTATGACCAAGTACGTCCTGGACCAAACTCGCGCGCAAATGCAGGTGTGCACGATATTTTTCGGCAAAGGCCCGTACGAAAACGTTTATATCACCGAGCAGCCCAATTTCAATTTTGGCCAATCGTGGCCGAACCTGGTTTACTTGCCGATTTCCGCGTACATCGACTCGACCCAGCGATGGATGCTGTTCGGCCACATCGACACGAAATTCAACGGATTCGTCCAGGAAGTCACCCCGCATGAAGTCGCGCACCAGTGGTTTGGTCACGCGGTCGGCTGGGCGTCATATCACGATCTGTGGCTCTCGGAAGGCTTTGCGGAATTTTCTGCCGGCTTATTTCTGCAGCAGGCCGTCGGAGATAAATGGCGGAAGGACTATCTTGAATTCTGGGAACGGCAGCGCACGCGCATTCTCGACAAGAATAACTTTGGAGTTTCGCCGAACGATGCCGGCCCGCTGTGGCTGGGTTTGCGCCTGATATCTCCGAAGTCCGAACAAGCATATCAGGGAGTCACGTATTCCAAGGGAGCTTACGTGCTGCTCATGTTGCGCTCATTGATGTGCGATGATTCGGGCGGCAGCGGTAACCGCGACCAGGCGTTCATCGATATGATGCACGACTTCGTCGAGAGTCACCACGCCTCCGCTGCGTCGACCGAGTCGTTCAAGGCTATTGCTGAAAAACACATGACCAAGCAAATGGACCTTCAGAAGAATGGGCGGCTCGATTGGTTTTTCAATGAGTGGGTATATGGCACGGGTGTGCCCCGATATAGCTTTAAATATGATTTGAAACCGGGCGATGCGGGCAAGACAAAAGTGCACGCGGAAATCACGCAGAGCGAGGTGGACGCCCACTTCGCCATGCTGGTTCCGATCTTCGCTGATTTTGGAAGTGGTATGAGCCGCATGGGACAGATTGAAATGGTTGGAAACTCCACGCGCACAGTGGACTTTCTGCTGGACCGTCAGCCCAAAAAAGTTGCGCTCAACGCTTACAAAGATGTGCTCGAACGCTGACAAATTGTCCTGAGGCTGCGGTTGCGGCCGCGATCTCTCTGGAAACTGCTTTTTGAGATCCAGAAAATCGTAGTGGCCCTCGCGGGGAATGACAGGACGAACGCGGCCAGGGCACTTGCCAAGTCCGCGAACCACAGGAGCGCGACATGAAAGGCTTCCTTTTCGGCATTTTGACGATGATTCTTGTGCTCGGCGTGGGCCTTCTTTTCGCGCTACTCGGTTTCGTCAACATGCGGGCTGACAATCCGCCTTCACGTCTTGAGACGGCGATAGCTGGTCGCGCCTCGGACGCCAGCGTGGCCCGCGCCGCCAGCAAAATTGCTAATCCAGTCCCTGCCGATGAAACCAACCTGATCGCTGGGGCTCGTCTTTATCGCGAGCACTGCACGCTGTGCCACGGCGATCCGGCGCATCCCAAGGGGCCGTTAAGCGATGCGCTTAACCCTCCCGCGCCGCAGTTTATGGTTGACAAGGCCGACATGCCTGAGCATCAAAACTTTTTCATCCTCCAGCACGGGATCCGGTTGACGGCTATGCCCGGCTGGAAAAATATTTTGAGCGACCAGCAGCTTTGGCAGCTTGTGACTTTTCTTCCGCATATGAGTGACCTGCCGCCAGCGGCGAAGCAAGTCTTCGGCGAACCTGCTGCGCAGAGCCAACCTGCGTCTGTCTCACACTGATCTGCGAAAGTTGAAAAAGACGGGATAGGCTGGCTCACTGGTCGTCTTCGCAGAATCATTCGGAGTGCGTGAACGTTGCGATGAGTTAATGTCTGATGGGCGCGGCGAACAATTCGGGAGGATCGATCGTGGACTGGCGCCAGAATACCGGTTCAGCGATTTTGCCTTCCATCCAGTTTTGTAAGGTGGCCATGGTGGTGGAAATTTGTCCCCCATCTGGTGTATCAAAGACCACGACAACTCCCGCGTCGGTAGTTTGAGTTTGTTTCGAAGCGGTCCAGGCGCGCTGGAAAAGCGATTTTGCAAATTCGCGTTTGTCGTCCGGCATCGTCGAAGTGGCAGGCGAATCGACCGGCTGCACCCAAAAGATCTTAACGGTTGTGTTTTTTAGTGGAGCCCATGTGCCGGGAAACGGTCCGCTCTCTTCTCGAGTGACTTTGAAAATGGGGGCGCTTGTTGTTTCCGCTTTCGTGGGTTCGGCGGTGGTGTTCCAGCGGGGATCCATGGACTCGACCTGGGAACGGCGAATGTAGCCGCGCGAAGCTCCGGCAATTTGGATGTGGAACCACTCGGGTTCTGCGTCGATAAATTCGAACTCATCGTCGGCTGTGGCGGTGAATAAGACCTTTGAGGATTCCGTTGGGCGCGCGAGGACGGCAGCGCCGGACTTTTTTACAATGATGAGATTGCGGGGATGAGCCTGATTGTGTTGAATCTCCTGCAAATCTTCGAGTTCTGATTTGAGTTGGAGCATGTGTTTTTGCTCATTTTCGCGCTGTAATTTGAGCGCGGCAATTTCACTGGGCGGAGCGGCGGGGGATGAGACTTCGGCCCGCGCTCCGCTATACGGATTGGAAGCGAAACCCGGAGTCGAAGAAATCTGCGGCAAAGGATTTCCTGCAGAATCGATTTTCGGACGCGGAGCTTGCAGCGTTGACCGCGGAGCGTGAACGGAAGGTTTACCGCCGAGTTTTTCACTCAGACGATCCAGCAAGTCTAGTTCAAGCCTGCCGTTGGATGGGAGGGCTTGATAGCCTGCCTTCGCTGGGTCGGGATCGGCATACCACGCCGTGATTTTTGCGGTGAGTTTAACGACAGTGCTCTGCGGAGTTTCTGGGATGATCTCGATGGAAAACTGGTAGAAAGCGCGCTCGTAGCGGTCGAGGGGCTGTTGCCCCATGGCGACAAATCCATCAACAATGGGAAGTTTTTGACCCGCGTAGGCTTGAAATTCCTTCAAGGCAGCATCGACATCTTCTTTCGGCTTCAAAAAAGTTTGGGCATAGGGAATTGCCTGGGCCTCAACGGGCGGCGACGACATAAAGTGGACGACGGCTAGGAACGAGAGAGAGAAGAAGCAGAGCTTCGGCCAAGATGGTTTGCAGTTTTTCACGGAAGGGGTTCCAAGTTGTCGACATGAATCCATCCGTGCTGGCCATTGTGCAATTCCACGCCGTACCAGTGCGGAGTAACGATCACGACGATGACTTCTGTATACGCGGCGAGGGGCGCAATACTGGCAGCGGAGTGAAAGGGCGCGCCTTTGAGTTCCACGCCAGGCGCCTTGACGCGACGTTCCACTTCGTGGCGCAAAACTTTAATTTGCTGTTCCAGGTCCTGAGCGGAAGACTGAGCAGCTGCTAAGAGCGCTTTCTCGTCTTCGCGCTGATGCAGTTCGGTGGCTCGCACCAAGTCGGCGCTCTCCCGGCGGCGGAGGGCTTCGGCGTTTTCCTGCTCCGTGGTTTGAATCGCGTGAAGATGATCCTCGATCTCTTTCGCTTCGGCGGCTTCCACGGAGCCATCCGAGATGTGGGAGGTTCGATGCGTGTTTTCGACATAGGTCGCGTCGATATGCAGCCGGACACGCTCCGGACTAATGTTCGTCACGATATAACGGACAGCAATGGTGCCCTGGTCGGCGGAGTCGAGAAAGTGGCGAGGGGCGATGGCGTCCTTGCGAATTTTGTAGAAGACTTTGCCGGGCTGATTCCACGGTTCGAAAAGCGGGGTGGAATCCACGACGATTGCGCCCATCAGAACGGGTTGCTTGTCGTAAATCCACGTGCCGTGAATGGTTTGGTCTTCGAGAACTTCGCGCACGGCCTGCAGGGTATCCTCAATGGTAGCCGAAAACTCCCTCGTAATACCCGGCCCCAAAGTTTGTTCTTTGGGAGGAGAAGAGGCGGACGAAGGCAGGGAACTCAGCAAAATGAGCAGCAGGAGAAGGAGAGAGAAAAAATCGATTCTTAATTTGGAATTGTTCATCCCGACTGTAAACGGTTCCGCTTGTGCTGCGCGTCTGTTTGGACCCATTAGCATTTTGTCCACGATCATTTTGCGCGCAATCCTGCTCCACGCTTTTTGGTCGCGCGCCCGAAGCCCCGGTACCTTACTACTGCAATACCAAGATGCCTGTCAAATCCAGTCTGTGACTCGCGAAGTCGCGCCACGCAGTCCAGTTGGATGCTGAGTTGGGTGCGAGCGAGGTTTGCGGAGATCAATTATTGGACGCCGGATGGTATTTCCGAAGGAAGTCTCGACTGATGCGAGGTGAATCCTCGAGAAAATGCCGAGTACCAGAACCACCTGTTTAAAATAATTAAAATAAAAATAAGAAAACTCTTGCATTCGATTTTTTGCAGGGGTAGGATGCCCGCGGTTCAGGGACTTGAGGACTCGGCGCGCTTTTCTCTTTGAGAAGCGGGGCCGCGATTCTCTATGGGCGTCTTGCTAACTGCTCCGGCGCATTTTTTTGACGACGACTGGATATCCCAAATATCCAGAGGGCTGTGTGTGTTTACGCCTTCTCCCTTCCATGATGTGCTCCACAGTATTTGCACGTATGGTCAAACAGCACGTAGTGAGTTTCATGCTGAGGAGGCGATATGTCCCACTGGGATTCCACTCTGATGAAGCGGAGAATGCGGTACCTCGCATTTTCTGCGCTGCCTGTGATTCTGGTTCTCACGATTTTGCTTGCTGATACCCGGCCAGTTTCCGCACTCCCCATTCCGGGGGGCTCGGTACGGGCCATACCTGCCTTCGCAAGGAAGTACGGAATGCCATGCTCCTCGTGCCACCAAGCGTGGCCGATGTTGAGCCCGTTTGGACAAGCGTTCAAGGACAACGGCTATCAGTTGGGCAACGAACGAGACGCCCCCATCTATCAGAACCCCGCCTACTGGCCGGTAACTTTCCGCATGACGACATTCTGGCATCGCGAGAATGAAAACCGGATGCAGGTGGATGACCCCACCAGCACTACCGGCGGCCAAATGCAAGCGAACGTCACGACGCACGGATTCGACTGGAGCGGCCTCGATTTCCACACCGGCGGCACGCTTGCAAAAAACGTTTCCTTCTATGTGCTGCCATCTTCGGACAATACGGGCGCTTTCCACTTTGAAACCGTGATGGCCCGCCTCGACAATCTTGCGGGTAGCAGTTGGTTGAACGTCAAGCTGGGCAAATTCGAGCTCGATAACCTGCTGTCGGAGAAGCGCATCCTGACGCTCACCAACGTTTCCGGCGTTTACACGAACTACCACTACCAACCGGCGACTGAGAACAATGGTTTAAATGCCGCGTTCCCGCAGTTCACCTTTGGAATTGGCGACAACCAGGTCGGACTCGAGTTAATGGGGCATTCGAAGGATGATCGCACGCGCTACTCCGCCTCGATTCTAAGTTCAACTGACGGGCAACCCGGTTTGCCGACGAGCCGCGGTTATGATGGCTATTTCACATTCAGCCAAGCGTTTCAGGTCGGAAGCCTCGGTCTACAGCGCGTTGGCGCCTTCGCTTATCTCGGGCAAGCTCCCACGTATTTTCAGTTCACCGAGGGCAATACCAGCGGAATCCCCGACAACGCGGCGTATGGAATTGCCGGCACGGGGATTGGCAACGAGTCCTTTTACCGGGCGGGCTTGATCGGCCAGTTCTACGTCAAGAAATACGACATGACTGCGATGTATTTCCATAGTTCCGATAATAAGTACCTGGCGACAGGGACGCCTTCGAATCCCGCCTACGGTACGCTCCCCGTGGGCGCGCGGAATGCGACGTGGAATGGAGCGTTGTTTGAAAGCCACTACACACCGAGCCCGCAACTTATCTTGATCCAACGCGTCGAGCTCATACGCATGTCGCAGCAAGCCCTCCCGGTTGTGCCGGGAACTCCATACATCCCCGGCGTAAGTGTTCCGTCTACAAGCTTTGGGAACGAAGACGTGTACACATTCGGCGGCCGGTACTATCCGTTCATCTCGAGCCGGGCGGGTTTCGCTTTCCACGGGGAATATGCGTTCAGCCACCAAATAGGGTTGTCGCCGATAAGCGGCCAGAATCTTGATTTCAGCAGCTTGCTGTTCGGCTTTGACTTCGCGTTCTAAGGAGGAAGACGATGAGAAAAATGAAGATATTACTAAAATGTCTTGCAGGAATCGCCGTCCTCCTGGCTGCACCGCTGCTCGTATCGGCGCAACAGGTTGAAACTCATATCGGGAAAGTCACCGGGCACGCCGACACCGGCAGACAGCTCTATTTTCGGTATTGCTGGGGCTGCCACGGATTCCACGGGAACGGGACCGGCGAAAATTGGATACCCACGGGCGGGTTTGCCGACACGCCAAACTTAAACATCCAGCCTCGCAATTTCGTTGCCGCGACGTTTAAATGCCGCTCGACGCCGACAGGCACGTTGCCCACCGATCAGGATCTCTACAACTCGCTGGTGCGCGGACTCACTATGTCCAATATGCCATCGTGGATTACGTTGACCGACCAAAACCGCGCCGACCTGGTGGCCTTTATCAAAACGTTCTCGGATCGCTGGAAAACCGATAAGCCAGGGCCGGAGCTCTCCGTCCCGGCAGAACCGGCTCTCACGGTACAAAGCATCCAGCATGGAAAGGAACTGTTCACCAAGCTGGAGTGCTGGAAGTGCCACGGGCCGGAAGGGCGAGGAGACGGACCTTCGGCTTCGACACTTACAGACAGCAATGATGAGCCAATCCGGCCCTACAATTTCGCGGCAGGATCGCGTTTCAAGTGCGGCACGACGAACCACGACCTCTACAAGATATTCATGACCGGATTGGATGGCACACCCATGCCGTCCTTTGCTGACGTGATTAAACCCGAAGATGCGTGGGACCTCGTGCATTACTTGCGCACTTTGCAGGTGTACCACAAGAGCCCGGAGCTTGCGCTTTGGGAAGGCACGAAAGAAGGTGCCGAGATTGTGAAAGCGCAGAAAGTTCGTGGAACGCCGACAGGATCCGGCGTCAATCAATAACCTGTAACGAAAAGAAGAAGGCACAGGGGGGAATATTCGGATGAGAGAGAAACACAGGTATCTACTACTGGCAGTAGTAGTTGTTATCACGTCGTCGATGATTACCTCAGCGCGGCCGAGCGGCGGGACCGTAAGCGGCAAAATCACTTACGAGGGAACGCCAGCCAAGCAGAAGCCGATCGACATGTCCAAGGAGCCGACCTGCGCGAAGCAGTATACGGAGCCACCCACAACCGAAACTGTAGTGACTGGTCCGAACAATGCGCTCGATAATGTGGTGGTTTATATATCCGCCGGAGCGCCGGATGAAGCGGCTCCCCCAAAGGCGGCGGTGTTCACGCAAAAAGGCTGCCGCTACATGCCGCACGTTCTTGCCTTCCAGGTGAATCAGGAACTGAACGTATTGAATGATGATCAAACGTCCCACAATATCCATCCGCTAGCCAAGATCAACCGCGAATGGAACAAGTCACAGCCGCCGGGAGCGCCACCGATCGTGGACAAGTACGACAAGGCGGAGATGATTGCCGTGAAGTGCAATATCCATCCGTGGATGCATGGCACGTTCGCGGTGTTGAAGAATTCCCATTACGCAATTTCCAGCGGAGACGGGGGATTTACGTTGCCCAACTTGCCGCCGGGAAAATATACGATTACGGCGTTCCACGAATCGTACGGCGATCAGTCACAAGAAGTGACGATTTCCGGAAGCGAGACTAAAACTGTGAGCTTTACCTTTAAGGCCAAACCGTATTAGCCGGGAGTGCCCGGCGATTTGGAATAGCAAACGCGGAGTTTAGCTGGCCGAGACCGCGATGATGTGTATATCGGCATAGTCGAGGTGCTATGGGAAAACTATTTGGAGTTATTCTCACGATCATTGCGCTTGCTTCCGCATACCCTATCGTGACGCACATGTACGTGCAGCCCGTGGACATTTCCACCCACGGGCATGCCATCGATGAACAACTCGCCGATACGATGGCGGAAGCCGGGCTCGCCTTCGTGCTCGCTCAACTTCTATTGGCCTTTTGCGTTTGGAAATTTTCCAATCGCAAGGAAGGCGCCAAGGTCTTTCACTTGCCGGGCGGCGCGAAATTGATGGTCGTTGGAGCATTCATTCTTGTGGGGACGGAAGTGCTTGCTTTGGGCGTGCTTGGACAGAAGGCCTGGGCGGAGGTGTATTTTACGGCGCCCAAATCGGATGCTCTGCAGGTTCAGGCGCAGGCGGGACAGTTTGCCTTTTATTTTCGGTATCCCGGAGCGGACGGAAAGTTCGGCCCGCTGCATCCCGACAAAATTGACGAAGGGAATCAAAACTATTTCGGGCTAGATCCCGCGAACGACGTCGAAGCTCGCGATGACATTGTCACGGCGGAGCTGGCCATTCCGGTGAATCGGGAGATTCACCTGCTGATGCATGCGAAAGACGTGGGACATTCCTTCTATGTGCGGGAGCTGAGGATTCAGCAGGACTTTGTACCGGGGCTGGACCTCTCGCTTCATTTCACGGCCACGCAGACGGGACATTTCGAGATTCTATGCACGCAACTTTGCGGGCTTGGACATTACAACATGAAGGCGTATCTCAACGTTTTGTCTCAAGAGGATTTTGATAAGTGGATGAAACAGAAAGCATCGGAGCAATAACGCAGTCAATATCGCTGAGGTGCTTGAGTAATGAACTTGTTCGCAGTCTCTCACGGAGCGAGGTGAACACTTGGAAGAAGCGCTGAAATCCCAGGATCACGCGCACGCACCAGCGGAAGGTTTTCTCAGTAAATATGTCTTCAGCCTCGATCACAAAGTGATCGGCAAGCAATACTATGCGCTCGCTCTGCTAGCTGTTTTTGTGGGCATGGTTTTGTCCTGGCTGATGCGTTTCCATCTTGTCTGGCCAAACGCAAAAATTCCGGGGCTCGAGCTTATCGCCAAAACAGGAGCGCCCGGCGGCATCATCACTCCCGAATATTATCTTTCGCTGCTCACCATGCACGGAACCCTCATGGTCTTTTTCGTTCTCACCAATGCGCCGTTCGCGGGTTTTGGAAATTATTTCCTCCCGATCCAGATTGGCGCGGAGGACATGGCCTTTCCTCGGTTCAATATGATGTCGTTCTGGACGACCTTTGTGGCGTTCCTTGTCTTGGTAACAGCGTTTTTCATCCCCGATGGTCCGCCGATTTCCGGCTGGACCGCGTATGCACCCCTCAGTGCGATCGGAAAGGATGCGGGACCGGGGCTCGGTTGGGGACAGAATCTCTGGGTCATCTCCATTGGCATTTTTTGTATTGGGCAATTGCTAGGTTCGCTGAACTTCATCGCCACTACTTTGGATTTACGCGCCAAGGGCATGACGCTCATGCGCATGCCGATTTCGACATGGGCTTGGTTCATCACTTCGTGCATCGGATTGCTTGCGTTTGCTGTACTCTTGCCTGCGTGCTTGCTCTTGCTGCTGGATCGCATGGCCGGGACGAGTTTCTTTATCCCTTCCGGACTAGTGGTGAGCGATCGATTGCAGAATCATGCCGGTGGTTCACCGCTATTGTGGCAGCACTTGTTCTGGTTCTTCGGGCATCCAGAAGTGTACATTGCCATTTTGCCGGCGGTCGGCATCGTCTCGCACGTGCTTACCAACAGCCTGCGCAAACCGCTTTTGAGCGCGAAAGTGATCATCTACTCGATGATGTCCATAGGCTTTCTGAGCTGGATGGTGTGGGGACATCATATGTTTGTCAGCGGCATGAATCCGTTCTCGTCGCTCCTTTTCTCTTTCCCGACGCTCACCATCACGATACCCGCCACGATTATTACCCTCATCTGGCTGGGCAGTTTATATGGCGCGAATATACAAATCAATGCGGCGTCTTTTTTTGCTTTGGGTTTTATCTCCATGTTCGTCAGCGGCGGCGTAAGCGGATTCTTTCTTGCTCAGCCTTCGATTGACATCTACCTGCACGCCACTTACTTCGTTGTCGGTCACTTCCACATGGTTATGGGAGTCGCTGCCATCTTTGCTATCTTCTCCGGAACGTATTTTTGGTTTCCGAAAATGACCGGACGGATGATGAACGAAAAGCTCGGCATGCTGCATTTCTGGCTTACTTTCATCGGAACCTACTGCATTTTTATGCCGTTCCACTATCTGGGAATTGTGGGCAACGTCAGGCGCTATTCGTCCTTCGTGGATGACTTCATGCCCGCGCTGATGCGCACGCACAAATTCATCACCATTGCCGCGCTGGCTACCGGAGCGGCACAATTCATTTTCTTCATCAACCTGATCCACAGCCGGTTTCGTGGAAAGCAGGCCACCGCAAATCCTTGGAAGGGAACTTCTCTGGAATGGAGCATTCCGTCGCCCCCGCCATGGAACAATTTCGGCGGCGATCATCCGGTCGTTTATCACGACCCATATCAATACGGATTGAAGGGCTCGACCGGCGACTTTGTGATGCAGACGTCTCCCGAACACATTTTGAACGAATAGCGTACGTGCGTTGGAGTTGTCGCAACGCGCTGCGCTTTCGTAGAAATAAATTTGCGGCAAAAGGAACTCATGTCATCGACCGTACAACCTCCAATGGCACTCGCCCGCAGTTCGAAATCGGCGAAGGGTTCTGAGAGCGGGATATGGATCGCGCTATTCGCGATCACGATGTCGTTTGCCGCGTTTACGAGTGCGCTGTTCATTCGGCAGGCCTCCACGGATTGGACGCATATCGCGGCGCCTCGAATCTTATTCATAAGCACTGCCGTCTTACTGCTCAGCAGTTGCCTGATGGAAATGTCTCGGCGTGGATTCAACGTAAAGCCGGACTCACAAATAATGGATCGCGGCAAAGGGCTGTGGCTTCTAGTCGTCACACTGGCACTCGGCCTCGTCTTTGTGGGCGGCCAGTATTTGGCGTGGAGACAGCTCGCGGCTCAAGGGCTTTACCTGGCCACAAATCCCAACAGTTCGTTCTTCTACCTTCTCACCGGGGTTCATGCTGCGCATGTCCTCGGAGGCATTGTGGTCTTGGGCTATCTGCTTGTGCTGCTTGCCGCCGGCGGATCGGTCCGGCGAAACCTTGTGAATGGGGTAGTCGTCTACTGGCACTTCATGGCGGCTCTCTGGCTTTATCTACTTGTCGTCATTTGCGTACGTCTGTAATCGCAAAGGGGGAAGGAAACAGTGAGCGAGTCTCAAGCGGCGATGCACGGCGTAAGCGGTTCCTTGGTGGAAGGATCGCCTTACGGTATTCCCTCCAGAAAATTAACGATGTGGCTGTTCATTATTTCCGACGCCGTGACGTTCGGAGCTCTCCTATTCGGGTATGGATACTTGCGCACGGCCAGCAGCGATTGGCCTGCTCCGTTCCGGTTTAATCCAAGCATATTGAACGTGATGTTCATGACCTTCATTTTGTTGACAAGCAGTCTGACGATGCTTGGAGGCGTGGACGCGGCGAAAGCCGGCGACAAGGCAAAAGCCAGGCGGTTTCTGTGGTCCACGATCTTGTTGGGTGTGATCTTTGCCGGGCTTCACATCCGCGAATGGATCGGGCTCATCGATGAGGGCGTTAGTATGTTCCAAAACCCCTGGGGTTCACCTCTATTCGGCGCCACTTTCTTCAGCATAACCGGCTTGCATTTGCTCCACGTTACGGGCGGTGTCGTGGCCATTGCTGTCGTTTCCCGGGGTTTTTCGCGGGGCAGCTTAACCGCAGGCCATGTGGAGGCTACCGGCTTGTACTGGCATTTTGTGGATCTGGTGTGGATGTTCGTTGTTCCCTTGGTTTATCTGTTGAATCTTGCCCATTAGCGCGATCCAAGTGTAAAACGAGGAAAAATGGCAGGCTCAAAAAAATCCGGAAACGTGATCGTAAAATATCTCCCTGTTTATTTTGTGTTGCTGGCTATTGCTGGGATCGAGATTGTGCTCGCGTATCAGGGTTTTTCTCCGGGAGCGCTTCTCGCCATTCTGCTTGCGCTTGCACTATGTGGCGGAGCGCTGGCGGTGATGTACTTTATGCATCTTAATGAGGAGCGCCGCAGCCTGTTTCTGTCGTTGATCCCGGCGGTCATTTTCGTTTTAATAATGATGAACATGCTGTGGTCGGATAGTTTTCGGCTGTTGCACATGAAGCCGTTCGCGCACTGAACGCTGGGCCTCGGACAGGGAATCAGGATAGTGCCGAAGGGCGCGGCGGAAAAAACCACGTGCTCGCCAACGATTGAGAACGATCGGGACTTTCACTATGAAGAAGACGAATAGGATTCAGCGATTTCTGCTACGTGGCGCGGCATTGTTGGCGGCCTTGATGATGCCAGCGCTGACGTTTGCCCAAAGTTGCGCCCTATGCTATTCCCAAGCTGCGGGTTCTGGAGCTCGCCTGATTCAGGCGCTGCGCAGCGGCATCCTCGTGCTGATTTTCCCGCCAATGCTGATCTGCATCGGGATCGCTGTTATGGCCTACAGGAAGCGCAATCAGTTCAACGAAGAGTAGTGCGATTACGGAAGATCGAGATCTAGAGCATAGATGTCGGTGACGCCGCGCTCGATCATCACGTAAAGTGAGCCAGTCCGGTCAAACCCGGTGAAGTAACAATGGCTCGCGCTTCCGCGGAGCAGTTCTCCGAATCCAAACACGCGTTCTGCCTTTCGAGATAACACCCCTACCCGGAAAATGGACTCTTGGTCGTCGATTTGATCCTGGAAATAAAGCATCGCGCTGTCATGCGACCAGTGGAGCGACTCGATATAGCCGCCAGAAGCGAGCTGAGCCCAGCTGGACTTTTGCAGGTCGTAAAGAAACACGCGGTGTTTGGAGTCATCCACCGCCGCGATGAATCGGCCGTCGGGCGACCAGCGGGGTTGCGTCAGGCTCTTCGAGCCAGGTAACTCCTTCAGAGTGCCGGTTGTGGGTTCGAGAGTATAGAGGGCGTATTCCGATTGCGCCTTTTGACTTCGCATGGAGACCACGATGCGGTAACCATCCGGAGACCAATCGGCCTCCGAGGCTTCCCACCCGGCGGGCAGAACCGGATGAAGCGAGCCTCCATCTGGCGAAATAACGTAGATGTTGCGCGGTTGATTTTGGCGAGCACCCGTAAAAAGAATCTGCCTGGTATTGGGAGACCATCGAGCATAGCGGCCGTGCAGTGGCGCGATTGTCAAAGGAATGCGCGCTTCCCCATTGGTGCGGCTGAGCCAGAGGGAATCATCGGGACGATTTGAATAGACAACCATTTCATCATCAGGCGAGAAACTCGCCTGAGCGATGGACGTATCCAGGCTCAGCGTGGACATGCGCTGACTTTGCGGCTCGATCTTTCCCAGTTCCCGGTGCGAGCGATAACTGAACGCGAAGATGCGGGAACCCATTTGCGCCGGAATCGTGACGTGCAGTGAGTCCGGACCGCTGGTCAACGGGAATGGGTCGTGATGCGAGCGCCGAAACCAGTTCCAGGCGTTGCGAATGCCCCATAGATTGCAGTCGTTGACTTCACAGCCGGAAAACAAAAAATATTTGCCGTCTGCCGTCCAATTACCGGCAGATTGGCGGGATGGATGAGCCGTCGCTGAAAGCATCGCGTGCAGGCCATTGCCATCCGACGTCATTTCCCAGATCGATTGAGAACCGAACTCTCCAAGATCGAGTGTGAAACGGATACTACCTCCGTCTGGCGACCAGGCCGGCGAACGTGGATGGCCTTCCACATGAGCAAGTTGCCGGTTTTGCGTGCCGTCGCGATGGATCGTGTATATGTTTTGCCCTCGCGCAAACACGATCTGAGTGCCGTCTGGAGACCACGCGGGATCCGCGCCAGTGGCTTGCCCCAGCCTTCGGGGCTCTCCTCCCTGAACTGGCCACAGCCAGAGTGGCATCTCCTCATCGCGTCCGGTGAATTGCCCGATCAAGAACTGCGAGTGGTCTGGTGAGATGGCAAAGAGGCGGGTGTTTTCAAAGGGCGTAGCCATCTTTTCCGCGTTGCCGCCTTCCACGGAAGTCTGCATCAAATTCCAGTGACCATCGTTGCGCTCCAGAAAGAAGATCCTTGTTCCGTCGGAGACGATGCCGCCCCACTCATCGATGCGACCTGCGTTGGTGATGCGCGCCATGTGCTGCATGCTGGGGTGCGGCACGGGGTAGACGATGAAGAACAGGAGCCAGGATCCAAACAGAATCGCGATGGAAAGGAGCATCAGATCGAAGCGTTTTTGGGTCCGTTCCGCTCGTTCACGGTCCCAATCCGGCGGGGTGGCAAACCCCTGCGCGATATCGGGTGGCAGATGCAGGCGGACCTCAATAGATTGGTCGCCGTTTCCCATCCTCGAACGCCGCCCTTCCTGGACGGAGGCGACGGCATCATTAATTAGTTGGATGGGGACGAGGAAACGATAGCCTTGCCGTGGCACAGTCTCGATGAATCGAGGGTTTTCTGCCTCGTCTTGCAACGCTGCACGGAGCTTTTTCAGAGCGGCGTTGAGGCTGCCGTCGAAATTGACGTGCGTTCCTTCCGGCCAGAGCGCTTGGCGGCACTGCTCACGAGTCACAATCTCCCCAGGTTGTTGTAGGAGGAGGGAGAGAATTCGGAATGGCTGCACCTGCAGCTTAAGCCGTGTACCTTGGCGGCTCAGGGTTCCTCGAACGAGGTCCACCTCGAAGAGTCCGAATCGCACCCTGCTGGCTGTTGACATATCGGGAGCAGGCAACGCCATGCCCTCCAGTGAGTTCGCTGGACAATGTAACATAACGATGTGCTACAGGCCAAGTACTTGTTCATATGACCTCATATCTCTCTCATAAAGGTATAGTTAAGCGGTCATAGTATTTTCAGTTGTAGTTCGTTTGACCGCGTATCACATATACGTTAGTCCATAAGGCGGAGTCCGCAGTGCTGTACAGGCAGAACGACACCCGTCAGCACTGCAACCTACTAGTAGGCTGATAGGAGGCCTAGGACTAGAAAATTAGCCCGTAGTCCCAGAACCATCGAAACGCTCGCCGTCGAGAGCCCTGAACCGCATCAAAACAGCCTCCCGACTCGGGCGTTTCGATCCAAATATCCCGCCATTTTGATCGACCAACCCTCCGCTCGAAATCTTCGCACTCCGTCCCAAGCCACTGAGAAGTTCGGTAACCAGCTTCCCATCGTCGACCGCGGCCCCCTACGAAAATATCGTTTAGCATCGTAAGCCGGGACAAAGATTGACCGGATCGACACTCGTATGCCACTCGGTCTGGGGCTTTCTGCGCGCGCTTGCGATCTATTCTCTCCCTTCCGCGTCACGGCGGAGCACCGCCCCAAAAGGTTAATAGTTCTTTGGGGATGGCAATGTCGCTTCGTCAATGCTGGGCAATACTCGGACAGTAAAATGTCTTAGTGGCGGAAGTTCTGGGTCGGTATGGACGGCTGGAGGCATCCATTCCACGCGCAGAATCGGGTTCGAGGTTTTATCCAGGTCAGTCTCTATTGTGTTTCGAAAGAGAAAGAGGAGGTTGCATCTGGAATGCGACTGGAAAAACTGTGCATTGCTGCGTTAGTGATCGCGTCCGCTCCGGCCATGGCCGGGATTGGTGGCGGGGCGATAACCGGGAAGGTGACCTTTACGGGCACGCCGTTGAAACCCGAGGCTATAAACATGTCAAAGCAGCCCGAATGCGTCAAAATATATTCATCCAAGCCGCTGCTGACCGAAAAAGTAGTCCCCGGAACAGGAAATGCCCTCCAAAATGTGGTGGTTTATATATCCTCAGGCGAGTCAGCGGCCTCTCCCTTACCCGCTACTCCCGTGAACTTCGACCAGCAGAATTGCCGGTACACCACTCATGTGCTTGCCTTTCGCGTCGGGCAAGACGTCAGTATCTCGAACAGCGATCCTTTTGGTCACAATATTCACCCATTGGCGAAGGTCAACCGGGAATGGAACAGGATCCAACCAGAAGGCACGCCGCCGTTCACCTACTCTTATGACAAAGAAGAGTTCATCCCCGTAAAGTGCAATATTCACGCCTGGATGCAGGCTTATTTTGTCGTCCTGAAGACTTCCCACTTCGCAGTGACCGGGCAGGACGGAGAATTCAAGTTGCCGGAGCTTCCGCCGGGAAAGTACACGGTTACGGCCTGGCATGAGACTTACGGGACTCTGCAGCAAGACATCAATGTCGCCGGGGGTGAAACCCGAGCGATCAACTTTGTTTTTAAGGCAGCACCCTAAGCAGGGGCACTGCCGCACAGCCAATCCGCAGTCAATGAAAGAATCATTCGTGGCCTCCATTTTGAGAGGCTCAGCTCCTCAACTTTAATTTTTGGGACGCAACTAATCGCAAAATTGGAATTCCCGCGATTGTTCCTGTAATTGTCCTCAGACTCTCCACTCGAAGTGCTTGCTTCCGCCTGGCAGGCGCGCCGAAGCCTTCCGTCAATTGCGTCCCTTTCTTGTGCGAGGTGCGGAAAACAAACTGCGCGGAGCTTGCGCTCGCCGCTTATTTAGGACCCCCGATGGCGTAGAATTCGAAGAAGCAATTGCGAGACGAAGTATTTAAGCCGCGCGGCCAGGCACAAGAATGTATAAAATTGCGGCCAGCACAGGGAGGGGAATTACCGGGCATTTGAGTTTTATGGATAGGCAGCGTACAAATTCATGTGCAGTTACCACGTTCCTAAGATAAATGATCACTCTTTTTTCCATCATCGTGCTTGGTTTCTTCCTCGGAATGCGCCACGCGACCGATCCCGATCATGTGATTGCCGTAACGACAATCGTCAGCCGCCAGCGCAGCATTCGCCACGCGGCTTTGATTGGGGCTCTCTGGGGAGCGGGACATACGATCACAATTCTGTTGGTTGGCTCGGCGATCATTCTGTTCGGCATCGTGATACCCGCTAGAGTTGGACTTACCATGGAATTGTCGGTGGGCTTGATGTTGATTCTGCTCGGAATCTTGAATCTCTCCGGGATCATGCGCTGGATTACGGAAACGCTTACCCCTACTCAGCAGGGCCGGCACTCACACTCACACGAACATGGTGACTACGTACACAGCCACCCGCACGAGCACGGTCCGGAGAAACACGGCCACGCCGAAGAGGCGACGCCAGTGGGTTGGATGGATCGCGTGTTCGGCAGGATGGGCGTCTACCAAATTGTGCGGCCATTGGTGGTTGGCATCGTACACGGTCTCGCGGGGTCGGCAGCCGTTGCGCTGCTGGTGCTAACGACGATCCGAGTACCCTCCTGGGCCGTGTTATATCTTCTCGTTTTCGGGATTGGCACCGTCGCAGGAATGATGCTCATCACCGCTGCGATTGCGGTCCCCTTTACGTTTTCCGAAGGTCGCTTTGCCCGGCTTAATCGCGGACTGGGTTTGGTCTCCGGGCTTGTAAGTCTTGCTTTCGGGCTATTCATCGTCTACCAGATGGGCTTCGTCAACGGACTCTTCACAAATAATCCCAAGTGGGTTCCTCACTGATTTTTTCCGCCTCGTTCTGTGGCTCAATCGACAGGCAATTCCATGACCCAGAGTGTCCGTGTTCGGTGAAGCACTCTCTGTCCCTTTACGAACGCTTTCCGTTCTCCTCCTCCCATATAGGAAAAATTCAGCCTCAGGCAAGACTATTTGGGAGAGGCACGCTCTCGTACTAAGTAATAATAGTACTGATTAGCGACAATAAATGTTGTAGCAAGTTATGGAAATGGATTAGAATCCGGCGCACGCGGGTTTCCAGGTGACTTTGGGACCAGGGGATAAACTCATCGGGCTATTGCACCTTCTGGAACTTGTGATGCTCCCGTCATTTTCCTGCAGGCTGGCGTGTTCGGCGCCGGAGGCTGAGAGGAATATATGAGCGCTAAAGCTGTGCGAAAGGGCATGCAGCAAATCGTTGCAGAGACGGAAATTGCCTCGCCTGTCGCGCACGAGAACGACACCACGATTGTGGCTATTGGCGCTTCCGCGGGCGGCATTGAAGCCCTTTCAGAACTGATGACCCACCTCCCGCCCGACACGGGCATGGCTTTTGTGCTGGTGCAACATCTGGACCCGAAGCATCACAGCATTCTTACGGAATTGCTAGCCAGGAAGACAGCGATGACGGTAACGGAGGTGTCGGAAGGCATCGCCGTGCAGCCGAATCGCGTCTATGTCATCCCGCCAAACGCGATGATGTCCATCTCCGGCGGAACACTACACCTCGCCCCGCGCGAAGAGTCGCGCGCGATGCACATGTCCGTTGACCACTTCATGCGTGCGCTCGCCGAACAGAAGGGAAATCGTGCGATTGGCGTCATCTTGTCGGGGTCGGGAACGGATGGAACTCTGGGAATGGCCGAAATTCAGGCGCACGGTGGCGTAACTTTTGCCCAGGACGACTCCTCGGCGAAGTACGACGGCATGCCGCGAAGTGCGGTCGTTGCCGGCCATGTCGACTACGTCCTTGCGCCCAAAGGAATCGCAAACGAACTCGCGCGGATTGCGCGCCATCCTTATGTAGCTCGCGACACTCTCTCTCACGCTGTTGAAGTTGCCCCGGCTCCCAGCGCCGGGCTCAGCTCCATTTTCCAAGTTTTGCGAAGAACTACCGGAGTGGACTTCACGCATTACCGGCAAACAACCATTCTGCGGCGCATCCAGAGGCGCATGGTGGTGCACAAAATCGACCAAATTGAGGACTATGCCAAATTTGTCCAGGGCCATCCCGCGGAAGTCAAAGCGCTGTACCAGGACATGCTGATAAATGTGACCAGCTTCTTCCGAGGTCCGCGTGTGTTCGAAGCCCTGAAAGCCACGGTGTTCCCGGTGATCCAGAAGAACGTTTCGCGGGATCGTGGGATTCGCATCTGGACTCCGGGGTGCGCTTCCGGCGAAGAGACGTATTCGCTTGCCATCGCCCTCCTCGAATTCCTCGGAGACAAAGCAGGGCAAATTCCGATTCAGTTTTTCGGAACGGACGTGAGTGATCTGAGCGTGGCCAAGGCGCGCAACGGCCTGTATCCGGAAAACATTCAAGGGGACGTATCGCCAGAGCGGCTACGAAGGTTTTTCACCAAAGGGGAAAACGGTTATCGGGTCAGCAAAATGATCCGGGACATGTGTATATTCGCGCAGCACAACGTGGTGAACGATCCGCCTTTTTCCCGCATGGACCTCGTTTGCTGTCGGAACCTGCTCATCTATCTTGAGCATGTCCTCCAAAATAGAGTGATCTCACTGTTTCATTATGCGCTGAGACCCAGCGGATTCCTGGTTTTGGGAGGCTCTGAGGGTCTGGGCGCAACAACGGGATTATTCGCGGTGGAAGACCGCGCGCATAAGATCTTCTCCAGAAAGAGCGGATCCCCGCGGCAGAGCGGCGCGCTATCCGTTGATACGCATGCGGAGCGCAGGGACTACGGAGCAATACGGATTCCCGTGAAGCAGCCGGATTCCAGCTGGAACTATTCGGAAGCTCAGAAGGAATTTGACCGCAGGCTACTGACGCAATACGCGCCCGCGACGGTCTTTGTGGATGAGGAAATGGAGATCCTGCACACCCGTGGAGATGTAAATCGATATCTCAAGCTCGCACCAGGCCGGGCCAGCCTGAGCCTGATGAAGATGGCTCGCGAGGGACTGCTCGTCGAACTGCGCAACGCGCTTAGCCGCGCGAAGAAAACAAACGCGGTGGTCGAGAAGAGAAATCTGCGAGTGAAGAATGTCAGCGGAAATGGCGTGAAGGCGGAGGCAAGGGATTCCACGAGATTGGTAAACTTTGACGTGAATCCGGTCGCCCTGGGAAACACGAAAGAACAGTGCTTCATGATTGTGTTTCAAGAAGCGTCGATCGAGCTGCCAAGGGAAGTGGCGTCCCGCCGAAAGCACCCCGGCGAAGAATCGGCATCGGCCTCCAAGCGAACGGCTAAGCTCGAGCAGGAGCTGGCCGCGACGAAAGAATACCTGCAATCCGTCATTGAGACCCAGGAAGCCATGAACGAAGAGTTGCAATCCGCCAACGAGGAAATTCTCTCCAGCAACGAAGAATTGCAGAGCACCAACGAAGAAATGGAAACGGCCAAGGAAGAACTGCAATCGGCTAACGAGGAATTGACCACTGTTAACGACGAGCTTCGAAGCCGGAATCTGGAAGTCACACAAATCAACAATGACTTAATCAATTTACTCTCCAGCATCGATATCGCAGTGATTATGATTGGCAGCGATCTGACCATCCGGCGCTTCACCCCCAAGGCCCAAAACTTTCTTGGACTTATCGCGGGGGACGTCGGCCGCCCGCTCTCGAACATCAATCCCACCATCGAAATTGCGGATTTGCAGTCGATGGTCGTACAAGTCGTATCGGATTTCCGTCCGCTTGAGAGAGAGCTAACGGACCGCATGGGGGTTCACTACCAGTTCAAAATCCTTCCCTACCGGACGCTCGATAACAAGATTGAAGGAGTGGTGATCACGATTGTGGATATCGCTCCCGGCAAAACCACCGCCAGGAGCTAAACGACTCGTGGCCGTCACGGCACTGCCATCGCTGTAACGTCTATCCAACCATAGCCTTCCATCATGCTATATTAGCTTTACATTGTGTTAACTTAGTGACTATACTGTGAAAAGCACGTCCCCAGGTTCAGGATGTTTCGCGTCTTCAAGCGCCGTGTTTCACGCCAGTTCGGACCGACATGGTAGTGCGGAAGACTTGAAGCATTGTGGAGGTATCGTTTGGCCAGCGTCAGCCGTGGTGAAGGAACCCATACTGAAGCTTTCCGTGGCGTTCCTGCCAGCGGGCTCCGCGAACCGTCAACTGGAACTCTGAGCTCTCTACCCGGTCTTCTGCGTTTTTCCACGATCGGAGTCGCACTTTTCGATGGGAACTTACAATGCCGGGCGTTCAACAGCGCCTTGCGCCGCATGATCGGTGTGTCTCTCAAAGGGCATACCGGCAAACAACTGCATCAAGTATTCGGACTTGGCGCCCCCAAACTGGAGATTGCCTTCCGGCGCGTGTGGTCCACTGGTAACTCGATGTCTAACTTTGAAATGACTGCCGAGTTGCCTGCGGGAACGAAACCCCGCCGCTGGGTGATGAACTTTTATCCGATCACCGACGAATCGGGACAAGTTCGGCTGGTCGCCACGACTTTTTGTGAAGTTACGCGGGGACGCCGCGTGGAATTGAAGCTGTCTCGCCTGAGAGACAAATTCCAATCCCATATCCTGCAACAACCCAATCATCTCGAAGAGGATTTTTCTGATGTATCCGCACGGACTTTTGACGTTGTGAATCGCTCCCTGGCGCTCCTGAAGAATTCCTTGTCGCTGCGGTTCTATACCTCTGAGACGCAACTTGAAGCAGCACTGGTCCGCCATGCCTTGTATATGACAGGGAACCGGGTAGCCGAGCCCGCGCTTGTCGCCAATTCGCCGCACTCGGATTGCGACGGCGAAGGCACGCATTCTTCACTAGGCACTCCAAATAACACTGATCTGCCGGCTGGCTGCCCAAGTCCGCGAGAACGACAAGTCCTCCGCTTCCTTGCCGATGGCAAGTCCAACAAGGAGATCGGCTTCCTTCTGGAGCTCAGTTCGAGAACTGTGGAGTGTTACAGAGCGCGGATCATGCTTAAACTCGACCTGCACTCGACGGCTGCTCTGGTGCGCTACGCCATTCGACACCATATCATCGAAGCCTGAACGGCTGATTTCGCCAACCTTATAAATAAGTCGGCTCTCATCTTTGGCAGGATAGCTTTCCGCGGGCAGCCAACCTCTATTCGCAGCGTGCGGCTAACCACCATGTAAATCAGCAATTTACACAGTCAATGCGTTTTGACAAACCCTTCCTTGAACCACTCGGGTGCCCAGATAGACTTTAGAGTTCCGCTTCGATGTCAACGCCCGGCCGCCTTGAGTCGTACCAATCTTTACCTGGGGCTGTATCCAGATATGGGTCGACAATCGTCAAAAGGATACGGATGATTGCGCCAGGGTCCGATCTTATAGCTACAACAAGGAATCGACTTGCCTGCCGATCAAAATGAACGCCCTTTCATTGGGCCAGACCATCCACTGCCGGATTCCGCGCCACCGCGGAACAAAGGTGTCAAAGCCCTCGTCTGGATCATTATGCTGTTGGTCTTTGGTGTTGCCTTCGCTCTGATTCTGCGCCACCACGATGACACTACAGCTGCCAAAGCGCCAAAGGGAGGCGGAGGCGCGGTCACGTTGACGACCACGACCGCGCAGAAGGGTGACATCGGGGTTTACCTTGATTCGATTGGGACCGTCACGCCGGTCTATACCGCTTCGATCACCAGCCAGGTGAATGGAATTGTGACGGCAGTTCACTTTAAAGAAGGCCAAATCGTCAGCAAGGGCGATCCTCTTATTGACATCGACTCCCGGACGTACGAAGCCACGCTGCTGCAAGCACAAGGCACGCTCGAGCGCGACGAAAACGTCCTAGGCCAGGCGAAGATGGACCTTGAGCGCTACAAAGATGCCTGGGCTCGAAACGCCATACCTAAGCAAACTCTGGATGATCAGGAAAAGATAGTGCTGCAAGACCAGGGCACGGTAAAGCTTGATCAAGGCGTCGTTCAGTTTGACAAGATCCAGGTGGAATATTGCCATATCGTCGCGCCAATCAGCGGGAAAGTGGGTTTGCGGCTGGTGGATCCGGGCAACGTGGTGCAATCGTCCGGCACTCTCACGCTCGCGGTGATCACCCAGCTTCAGCCCATCACCGTGATCTTCACGATTTCAGAAGACAGCCTCGGCCCGGTCCAGCAGCGTCTGCGCAAAAACGCTGTGCTTACTGCGGATGCGTTTGATCGCGGCGGCCTGAACAAAATTGCCTCAGGAAAGCTTCTAACTCTCGACAATCTGATCGACACCACGACGGGGACAGTCAAGGCTCGCGCCTCTTTCGAAAATAAAGACTCCTCGCTCTTCCCGAATCAGTTCGTCAATATTCGACTGCTTGTGGATACGCTGCATGACGCCACTCTGATACCAGCGTCCGCCATTCAGCATAACGGTCAGGCAGATTTTGTCTATGTTTTGCAGGACAACACTGCACATATGCGCAGTGTCAAGGCAGGTGTAACGGATGCAGGTAAGACCCAGGTGACGGGCATCAACCCTGGGGACGTGCTGGCGAACAGCAGCTTCGATAAGTTGCAGGATAATTCGAAGGTCGCTGTTGCCGGAAAACCTCCAGCTGGAAATTCCGCCGGGAGCGCCGCTCATTGAGTCCGTCACGCCCCTTTATTTTGAGACCGGTTGCGACGGCGCTGTTGATGGCGGCGATTCTCCTCGTGGGGATTGTCTGCTATACACAGCTGCCGGTGTCAGCGCTGCCGCAGGTTGACTATCCCACGATTCAAATCCTCACCTTCTATCCGGGAGCCAGCCCGGATGTTGTGGCAACCACTGTTACGGCCCCACTCGAGCGCCAATTCGGACAGCTCCAAGGCTTAAGCCAGATGACCTCCAGCAGCTCGGGCGGCTGCTCCGTGATCGTTTTGCAATTCGCGTTGACTCTGAATATCGATATCGCGGAAGAAGAGGTCCAGTCCGCGATCAACGCTTCGCAAGGCTTTCTGCCTGCTAACCTGCCTGCGCCCCCGATCTACAGCAAAACAAATCCGGCGGATGCTCCGGTCCTGACTCTGGCCGTCACGTCGAGCACTATCCCGCTCCCGCAGGTGGAAGACCTCGTGGACACGCGGCTTGCTCCCAAGATTTCTCAGTTGAGCGATGTCGGTCTCGTGAGCATCAGCGGAGGGCAGAAACCTGCCGTCCGCATTCAGGTCAACCCGGCAGCGCTTTCTTCCTACGGCATCAATCTTGAAGACTTGCGCACGGCCGTAACGCAAGCCAGCGTTAACGCCGCCAAAGGAAATTTCGACGGTCCTCGCCAGGACTTTCAGATCGACGCCAACGATCAACTCGTCACCAGCAAGGACTATCAGAACGTGGTCGTCGCCTATCGCAACGGCGGACCGGTAATGCTCACCGACGTGGCGAAAATTGTTGATGGAGTTGAGAACAGCAATCTCGCGGCGTGGATGAACCAGACGCCTGCGGTGATCGTAAATGTGCAGCGCCAGCCGGGTGGAAACACCATCAGCGTAGTGCAGCGCATCAAGGCGTTGTTGCCGCAGTTGGAAGCCAACCTCCCGAAGGGAATTGACGTTACCACGCTGACCGACCTTACCACTCCCATCCAGGCGTCGGTCTCCGACGTCAAATTTGAATTAATGCTGACGATTGCGCTCGTCGTAATGGTCATTTTTCTCTTTTTGCGGAATTTCTACGCGACGATTATTCCCAGTGTCGCCGTCCCGCTTTCGCTGGTGGGCACGTTTGGCGCGATGTACGCCCTCGGCTATAGCCTCGACAACCTCTCGCTTATGGCGCTCACCATCTCTACCGGATTCGTGGTTGACGACGCCATCGTCATGGTCGAAAACATTTCGCGCTACATTGAAGAAGGAGAACCGCCGATGGAGGCGGCCCTCAAGGGCGCGGAGCAGATTGGCTTCACCATCGTTTCCCTCACGGTTTCTCTTATTGCCGTTCTCATTCCGCTTCTCTTTATGGGTGACGTCGTGGGCCGTCTCTTCCGCGAGTTCGCGGTCACTTTGGCCGTTACCATCGTCGTTTCCGCCGTCGTTTCTCTCACGCTAACTCCCATGATGGCGTCGCGCATTCTGAAGCAGCATCCCAAGGATCAGCAGGGGCGCTTTTATCGGATCACCGAGCATGCTTTTGAGTCCATGATCGCCTTTTATGGCCGCACTCTGAAGGTTGTTCTGCGCTTTCAGACCATCACCCTGTTCATCGCTCTTTGCACTCTTCTGCTCACAATCTTCCTCTATATCGTTATTCCCAAAGGATTTTTTCCGGTGCAGGACACTGGAATTATTCAAGGCATTTCGCAGGCACCTCCTAGCATTGGTTCCAAAGCAATGGCGGAAAAACAGCAGGAGATCGCGAGCGTCATTCTCAAGGATCCAGCGGTCGAAAGTCTCTCCTCGTTTATTGGCGCCGATGGCACAAACATCACCATCAACAGCGGAAGGATGTCCATCAATCTAAAGCCGCTCGAGCAGCGCAACCTCAATGCGTCCGACATCATCCGCCGGCTCCAGACCAAGTTGAATGACGTGCAGGGAATTCAACTTTTCATGCAGCCAGTGCAAAACATCACCATCGACGATCGCGTCAGCCGCACCCAGTACCAATACACACTGGAAGATCCGGATGCGAATGAACTGAACGACTGGACCAATCGCTTCGTAGCCAACCTGAAAAAACTGCCGGAACTCGAAGATGTTGCCACCGATCAACAGCCTGGCGGACTCGCCGTCTCGCTCGTCATCGACCGTACCACGGCTTCGCGGCTTGGGATTGCTCCCACGACCATCGACAACACGCTCTACGACGCCTTCGGCCAACGGCAGATCAACACAATGTACACGCAGTTAAATCAGTACCACGTTATTATGGAAGCTCAGCCGCAGTTTCAACTCGATCCGGACAAGTTGAACAAGCTTTATATTCAGGCCGGCGCCGCCGCTACCACCACCGGCGCTCCTGCCTCCTCGACCGGTAACGGTTCCACGTCCGCAGGCTCCAACGCGCTAACCGGTTCCGCGCTGTATACGCCTTCAGCAAACACGTTGGCCTCGCCCGCGAATGCCCTCACATCGAGCACATCGAATGCAAATTCCAGTAAGGGTGCTTCGTCCGCTGGAGCAACGAGTTCCGCAACCAGCAACGCGGTACCTCTCGCTGCGTTCTCACATTTTGAAACAAAAACCGAACAGCTTTCGATCAACCATCAGGGGCAGTTTCCGGCGATTACGGTTTCCTTTAACCTCGCTCCCAACGCGGCCCTCGGCGGTGCGATCAGCGCCATCACCAAGGTTCAAAAAGATATGCATATGCCGGCCAGTCTGCAGGCCGATTTCCAGGGCACGGCGGCGTCTTTCCGGAATTCGCTCTCCAACATGCCCCTGCTCATTCTTGCTGCTCTCGTTACCGTTTACATTGTCCTCGGCGTGCTTTACGAGAGCTTTATCCATCCGATCACGATTCTTTCCACACTGCCTTCCGCGGGCGTTGGGGCTTTTCTCGCGCTCATTCTTTTCCATCAGGATCTCAGCGTCGTCGCCATCATCGGCCTCGTGCTTCTCATTGGCATCGTCAAAAAGAACGGCATCATGATGGTCGATTTTGCACTCGACGCCGAACGCAACCACGGAAAAAGTTCCACCGATGCTATCTACGAGGCCTGCCTTCTCCGTTTCCGTCCCATCATGATGACAACCATGGCCGCGCTCCTCGGCGGTTTGCCTCTCGCCTTCGGCTCGGGCATTGGCTCTGAATTGCGCCGGCCGCTGGGCATCGCCATGGTCGGCGGCCTTTTGGTGAGCCAGGTCCTCACCCTTTACACCACTCCCGTGATTTACATTTTCTTCGACAGATTGGCGCAGCGATTCTCCTTCTCGAGAAAGTCGGAATCCTCTCCTTCCGGTTCCGGCGCCGAACCGCAACCTGCGGGCTCCCTATGAACGTATCAGAACCTTTCATCCACCGGCCCGTAGCGACGACCTTGCTGACGATCGCCATTGCCATCGCAGGCGCTATCGCTTTCGAGGTTCTGCCAGTTTCTCCTTTGCCGCAGGTGGACTTTCCTACCATCTCGGTCAGCGCCGGTTTGCCCGGCGCCAGCGCCGAGATTATGGCTTCTTCCGTGGCCACTCCTCTGGAGCGCCAGTTCGGCCACATCGCGGGCGTTACGGAGATGACTTCCACGAGCAGCCTCGGAGCATGTTCCGTCACGATCCAATTCGACCTTAGCCGCAACATTGACGGAGCCGCGCGAGACGTCGAGGCCGCCATCAATTCCGCGCGCACCTACCTGCCCGCCAACTTGCCCGCAAATCCTACCTACCGCAAGGTCAACCCGGCCGATTCGCCGATCATGATCATTGGGCTTACGTCCGAAAAATATGGCCCGGATAAGCTTTATGACGAAGCTTCAACCGTCATTCAGCAAAAGCTCTCACAGATTCAAGGCGTCGGCCAGGTGAACGTGGGCGGCGGTGCGCTGCCGTCTGTCCGCGTCGAAGTGAATCCCACGAAGCTCGGCAGCTATGGTCTCACCATGGTGGACCTGCAATCCGTCCTCCGCATACAGAACTCCGATCTCGCCAAGGGCCAGATTACGGACGGCGTCACTACCGCCGATATTGTAGCGAATGATCAAATTTCCCATGCCATAGACTACAAACCCATCATCGTCGGCCATAACAATGGCGCTGCCATCCACCTGGAAGATGTCGCCGACGTCATCGACTCCGTACAAAACGTTCGCACCGCGGGATATTTGAATGGCAAACGAGCCGTCCTGCTCATCATCTCCCGTCAGCCCGGCGCCAATATCATTGAGACGGTGGATCGTATTCGCGCCGAGCTGCCCTCCATTGAGGCATCGATTCCAAGTGGAATCACCACCACTCTGGTTCTGGATCGAACGACAACGATTCGTGCCTCGGTAAGCGACGTCGAGCGAACCCTGATGATTTCCATCGTGCTGGTCATCATCGTGGTCTTCGTCTTCTTGCGGAATGGCCGCGCCACCCTCATCCCTGCTGTCGCCGTCCCCGTCTCTCTGATTGGAACCTTCGCCGTGATGTATTTATGCGGCTACAGCTTGGACAATCTTTCGTTGATGGCCCTTACCATCTCCACAGGTTTCGTTGTGGATGACGCGATTGTGGTCATGGAAAACATCACGCGTCATTTGGAAGAGGGCTTGGACCCCTTCGCCGCCACTCTAAAAGGCGCGAAGGAGATTGGTTTCACCGTTCTCTCGATCAGTATTTCCCTGATCGCTGTCTTCATTCCGCTTTTGCTGATGGGTGGAATCGTTGGGCGCCTCTTCCGCGAGTTTGCAATCACACTCTCCACGGCCATTGTCGTCTCCATGGCCATTTCACTCAGCACAACCCCCATGATGTGCGCCTACCTGCTGCGAAACGAGCGCACACGAAAACATGGCCGGCTCTATCAAGCATCTGAAAGATTTTTTGATGGCGCGCTAGCCGGGTACCGGAAAAGCCTTCACTGGGTTCTGGATAATCCCGGACTTATTCTCATGCTTCTTTTCCTCACCATCATTCTCAATGGCGTGCTCCTATATAAAATCCCCAAGGGTTTTTTCCCGCAGCAGGACACTGGCACCCTGGGTGGCGCCATCCAGGGTCCCCAAGACTCTTCCTTCCCGGCCATGAACGACGCGATACAGAAGATCGAGGCGGTGATCAATAAAGATCCTGCCATTCAGAACGTCATGGGTTTCACCGGAGGCGGTGGCGCAACGAACACTGGAAACATGTTTATTGCCCTCAAGCCTCTCAACGAGCGCAAAATCGGCGCGCCGGAAATCATCAACCGCCTTCGCCCGCAACTGAACCGTCTGCCAGTAGCTTCCTCCTTCCTTCAGGCTTCACAGGATCTGCGCATTGGCGGGCGCGGCAGCGCCGCGCTCTATCAGTACACGATTCAGACCGACACCGCCGCAGACCTCGCTACCTGGGGACCGCGAGTCTTCGCGGAAATGAAAAAGCTTCCCGGCTTCCAGGATGTAAACACCGACCAGCAAAACGGCGGCCTCGACGTCCTTCTAAACTATGACCGCGTCACCGCTGCCGAGCTCGGACAAACCGCGCAGTCTCTCGATAGCGGCATCTACAGCGCCTTTGGCCAGTCCGAAGTGTCCATCATCTATACACAATTGAATCAATACTATGTCGTGCTCGAAGTCGATCCCCAGTATTCGCAAACTCCCGAAGGGTTGAAGAATATTTATTTTCGTTCAAATGGAAGTAGCAGCGTCACCGCTGCTGGCAACACTCCGCTCATCGCAATGTCCACCAGCCAAACCAACACCATCCCGCTCACTCTCAACCACACGGGCCTTTCTCCTTCTGTCACGACCTCTTTCAATCTTGCTCCCGGCGTCTCTCTGAGCGACGCAACACTAGCCATCGACCAGATGAAGCAGCGCATCGGCGCACCTTCCAGCATCCGCGGATTTTTCGCCGGCACCCTTCAGGCCTATCAGAATTCCCTGAAGAACGAATGGTATCTGCTCATTACCGCGATCCTCGCGGTCTACATTGTTCTCGGCATCCTGTACGAAAGCCTTATTCATCCCCTCACCATTATCTCCACACTGCCCTCAGCCAGCGTCGGCGCCATTCTCGCTCTCATGCTCTTCAAAGTGGACCTGAATGTGATTTCCATCATCGGGATCGTGTTGTTGATCGGCATAGTCAAGAAAAACGCAATCATGATGGTCGATTTTGCCCTGCAAGCCGAACGCGAACAGGGCATGAACACCGAAGACTCTATCTTCCAGGCCTGCATGCTGCGCTTCCGTCCTATCCTCATGACCACCATGGCCGCGCTCTTTGGCGCGCTGCCTCTGGCTTTTGGAACGGGCACAGGTTCGGAGCTCCGCCGTCCTCTCGGTATCACGATTGTTGGAGGACTGATCATGAGCCAGCTACTGACGCTCTATACCACGCCCGTTGTTTATCTCTGGCTCGATAAGCTTCGGTTGTGGCTCCTCGGCAAAGAACGCGACACAATGCCATCAGCGGATGCGCCAGCCCCTAGCGCCGCGGATTGAGAACATGGGCAAAACTATGAAAAACGTTCGACTGAAAACTCTATCGGCCGCCGCAATCGCGGCGCTGTTTCTTGCTGGCTGCACCGTCGGGCCGAAGTATCACACGCCCACTGCCACGGTTCAGCCGCCTCCGGCGGCCTACAAGGAGTTGCCCACACAGGTTCCGGATGCAGAAGCCTGGAAGGTTGCGCAACCGCAGGATGCCATGCTGCACGGCAAATGGTGGGAGATTTACAACGATGCAGAGCTGAACTCTCTCGAAGAACAGCTGATCGTCAACAACCAGAACATCAAACAATCTTTTGAAAATTTCATGGCGGCGCGAACGCTCGTTGCCCAAGCCCGCGCTCAGCTTTTTCCGACAGTATCAACCGCGCCCTCTTACCAGCGAGCCCGTACCTCGGCGAATATCAACGTTAAAACTGGCAGCTCGAGTTCAGGCAGCGGCGGCTCGACGACCATACCCAATCTCCAAAGTCAGTTGTATTCGCTTCCGGTTTCCGCTTCCTGGGAGCCCGACCTTTGGGGCAAAGTCCGCAACACCATCAGTGCAGCGCGGTACAACGCGCAACTCAGCGCTGCCGACCTCGAAAATGTTCGCCTCACCGAACAGGCCAGCCTCGCTGTATTTTTCTTCGAGCTTCGCGGCCAGGATGCCTTGCAAAAAATCTTCGAAGAAACCATCGAGGCCGACAAGAAATCCGTCGAGTTGACCAAGGCCCGCTACGAAACCGGTGTCGACGACCAGATCTCGCTCGTGCAGGCGCAAAATGCGCTTGAGACTGCCGAATCGGAAGGAACAAACCTGGGTGTAGCGCGCGCGCAGTTCGAACACGCCATCGCCGTCCTTATCGGCACCACGCCATCCAATTTTTCCGTGCCCGTTAAACCACTGACCGCCGTCCCGCCAGCAATTCCTGTGGGTATACCGTCCCAGCTTCTCGAACGCCGGCCGGACATCGCAGCTTCCGAGCGCGCCATGGCCGCCGCCAACGCCCAAATCGGCATCGCCGTCGCCGCCTACTATCCCAACCTCACCCTCACCGGCGAAGCGGGCTTTTCAAGTTCGGCCATCGAGAGTCTACTTGCATGGCCCAGCCGCATCTGGTCCGTTGGGACCTCACTCTCCGAAACAATTTTTGATGCAGGTCTCCGCCGCGCCACTGTCCAGCAGTTCGTCGCGACATACAACGCCGACGTCGCCGGCTATCGCCAGACCGTTCTTACCGCTTTTCAACAAGTTGAGGATTCCATGGCGGCGGTTCGCATCTTGTCCAAGCAAATCCAGGAACAGTTAGCCGCCGAACAATCGGCCGAGCGCTATCTAGAATTGGCAAAGGCGCGTTACTACACCGGCGTCGATACCTACCTCAACGTTCTGGTCGCGCAAACCACGCTGCTCTCCGACCAGCAGACGCTCGCTTCGCTCCGCACGCAAGCCATGACGGCATCCGTCCAATTAATCGAAGCCCTTGGCGGCGGCTGGGATCGTTCGCAGCTCCCAACACCCGCGCAAGTCTCGGAAAAAGTACACGAGTCCAAAGTAGATTAGCGGAATCGATTGTGGGATTGAATTAACGGGTAAAGAAAGCCTGCCAAGATCCAGCCTGGCAAATTTCAACGCCAATCTGTGACGGGTGGCGTGCGGTGCGCAGTTCTACTACTAACGCGCCATTTTCTGAAGCGTGTACAATAGGAGCTTGCGGCCATCCTCGTCGGTCTTACCCAACAGACGGCGAAGCTTGTTCAGATAGCGCGCATCCTTGCCGGAGCTGCCCCAGGCAATCTCGTCCGAGGATTTTCGCGTGAGCAGATTGGGCAACTTGGGAGGCTGCTCGCCGTCATAAAATAATTGATACATCGGCACTTCAAAAGCCCGGGCAAGCTTTTCCAACGTCTCGATAGCAGGAACGGTATGGCCGTTCTCCACACGGGAGATGTAGCACCGAAGCAGTCCCGTGCGCTTTTCGATGTCGCCCTGGCTTAGTTTCTTTTGTTCACGAAGTTCGCGAAGCCTGTCGCCTATAACCATGAGTGGGATTATTCCAAAAAGTTGGTTGGAAGGCAAGCATGGTTAGGCCGGGCAGGTAGCCGGAGCCCGATGTCGTTATTGGGCTCGAATCCTTTGCATTTTGCGATCCTCCCCTCCGCTGCGAACCGGCCCTCGAGTTCTGGGCCAATCTAGCTCTTACCTAAGCCTCTTCATCGAGCGAGCGGCACATCAACGCCATCTTTTGAAACGCGCTCAAGGCTCAAGGAAGGATCAATCTCCGAGAGCCCTCTAAGGTGAGTCCCGCGGCCTGGGGTTGTCCGACGCGGCCAAGCGACAAGGGGCGACTCAGGACGAGTGTCGCGGATTGACGGACTTTGTCGCTTGTCATTTGAACCGAGTAGGCGTACTTATTTAGCAACGATTTCTGGACTAACTCGGCCTGGCCGCCCAAATGGCGATGGTCGATTGTAATGTTCAGACCTCGACGGAGAGCACGGGAGTTGCGGTTTTCAAGGAGAGCAATCGGACCCGGAAAAACCAGGTGATAACGAAGCGTAGCTAGGCCCGAACGTACCCAGTCATTACGATAAAAGACAGCTGGCTCGTGAAGGAGAGAACATAATGGCAACTCCGCAGCTAACCACTATCAGTCCCTCGATAAGTCCCTCGAAGCCAGTCAATCACTACAAAGCGTACAAACCCAGGCCGTTTAAGCGCGAAGAGCGCGACAAAGTAACGATTCTTTATGGGGGGCTCACCTGGAAGCATGAGCGACTGATCCAAGGCGCTTTGCATAATTTGAATTACAAAGCGGAGCCACTGCCCAACATCACGCGCGAAGATCTGGACGCCGGAAAGGAACTCATCGACGTTGGCGCGTGCTGTCCCACCATCTTCACCACCGGAAGTTTGGTGAACCTTCTTAAGAAGAAAGTTGCCGATCAGGGCAAGGATGAAGTGAACGACAAGTTCGTTTATCTCACTGCTGGCGCGTGCGGTCCTTGCCGGTTCGGCCAATACCACGAGTCGTATTCGATGGCGCTGGATGGCCTCGGACTGCGGGATTTTCGTATGTTTCTTCTCGCTCAGGACGAACTAGACCAGGGTGCTGCGGACGGCGGTGGACTGGAAATCAACATGCCGCTAAGCCTCGGGATGATTTGGGGGATTTTGTGCGCGGACCAGTTGATGGACCTGGAATACATGACGCGGCCTTACGAGGTGAATCCGGGACAAACAGACCGTGTGCTGAAAGAGAGTATCGAGTATTTGTACGATAAATTCCGCAACCGGCCCGGCCGCGGCAAAAAGCTCGGACCGCTGGCCTGGCACTTGATGACCAACTATTTCACTCGGGCGCTTCGCACAGTTCGCAAGAAGTGGGACGCAATCGAAGTCGATCATCTCCGCGTGAAAGCCAAAGTGAAAGTGACCGGCGAATTCTGGCTGCAGACCCACGAAGGAGAAGGGAACTACAACATCAAGCGATGGCTGGAGCAGGAGGATAGCGAGGTTGTTCCTCCACCAGTAGCCGTGTGGCTGCATTACCTCCTGCATCCCACGATTCGCAAACTCGAGCATCGCCATTCCACGGGCAAGCATCCCCGCCTGCAGCAACTGGCATTGAAAGCGCTCGAACGTGTGTATCGCGGAACTTACAACAGATTTCGAAAAGCGCTCGGCAATCTCCCCTACGAATTACCCGATCAGGAAGAGTTGCGGCGTCTCGCAGAGCCCTTCTACCACTTTGAGCTTCGCGGCGGCGAAGGGCATATGCTCATCGGCAAGGTCCTGCACACGTATCACCACAAAAAAGCTCACATGACCTGTGAGCTTTCGCCTTATTCCTGCATGCCCAACACGATGTCGGTCGGCTCGATGGCAAACGTGCTCGGAAAATATCCTGATCTGCTCTACGCCCCCATCGAAGTGAAAGGCGATTCGGAAGTGCACGCCCTCTCGCGGTGCCAGATGATCCTCACCGAAGCGAAGAAGCGCGCCAAGACAGAGTTCGAATCGGTGCTCAAGAAGACCGGTCTAACTGTCGAGGCTATCCGGAATTACGAAACCCTCCATCCGGAATTGCGCAGCGCCACATATCGCATACCTCACCGCGATTGCGCCGGCGTGGCGGCGAATTACGTGCTCCATCTTGCGAACGACCGAGGATTAGCAGCAAGAGCCTGACCACCGCGACGTTGCCAGGCCAAGTATAGGAAGGAAAAGAGGCTAATCCTTTATGGCCACTGACCATCTCGTCCAGATTCAACCGCTGGAAGGTACCCTTACGCGGAAACCCGCCCCGCTGCCAGCGGCGATGGTTTCGGCCGGCCCCGGTAAGACTTGTGGCATCGACGTTGGCAGCACGACCTGCAAATTCGTCCTCGTCGCACAAGACGGCCAACTGCTTGCGCAATCCTACGAACGCCACAATACCAAGCAGGCGGAAAAGGTTCTGGAGTTTCTGACTCGCCTGGAAACCGAATTCAAACTCACACCTCATCAAGACCGCGTTTTCTTCACCGGCTCAGGCTCCGGGCTCATAGCGCCTCTTGTTGGAGGGAAAACGATTCAAGAAGTTGTGGCGGTCGCCGCGTCGGTCGAAAAAGTTCATCCTTCCGTGCGCTTCGTCAGCGAAATTGGCGGCGAAGATATGAAGACCATTTTCTTCAGCGGAACGGAGACCAACAAAAGCAAACAAGTCCTGATGCAAGCGGCCTGTTCCGGCGGCACAGGCACGTTCATCGAAAAGACAGCGCGCAAGCTCGAGATCCCGACAGAAAAACTCGCGAAGATGCGCTACACGGGATACACGCTGCACAAGGTGAGCAGCAAATGCGGCATCTTCGCGGAAGCCGATGCCAACACGCTGCTTAAAGCTGGAGTCCCTGTCGAAGAAATCATCGCCTCGCTCTTCGAGGCCGTCGTTTACCAGAACCTCGCGACGCTCACTCGTGGCAACACGCCGGTTCCAGAGATTCTTCTGTTGGGTGGCCCCAATCTTTTCTTTACAGGTCTGCAGGAAGCCTGGCGCTACCACCTCACGAAAGTGTGGAAAGAGCGCAAGGTCGAGATTCCGGGTGACAAAGATCCGTCGTCGATGATCCTTGTTCCTGAGGACGCGCTCTATTACGCAGCGCAGGGATGCGTTGAAGTCGGCCGCGGCGAACCGCCATCCTCCGGCGTCTACCTCGGGCTAGAAAATCTACGACAGTGGATTGAAGTAGGTCAGCACGAAGAAAAAAAGAAGGCTGGCCGCGGCGGACTCTGGAAAGATCCGCAAGAGCTCGAGTCTTTCAAGGCGCGTTACGCCGGCGGAAACGGGAATGGAAACGGAAAAAGTAATGGCAATGGAAACGGCCACCATTCCGCTGACAGCGTAGAAGCAGTCAGCAAAATCGGCAAGCTTGGCCGCGTACTCGTCGGCTGCGATTTCGGCTCGACCACAGCCAAAGCGGTATGCCTCTCGCCTGAAAAAGAGCTGCTCTACTCTTGTTACGCGCTGAGCCGCGGAAATCCCATCGAAGATGCCAAAGTCCTGTTCCGCCAGGTGCGCGAAGCAATTGGTGTCGGAGAAATCGTGGGTCTCGCGATCACCGGCTACGGCAAGGACTTGCTGAAAGGAATCCTGGGAGCCGATTGTCCGGTAGTGGAAACCATCGCACACGCCAGCGCCGGCTTGCATTATTTTCCGGACGCGGACTGCATCTGCGATGTCGGCGGCGTCGATGTCAAAATCATGCTCCTCAACAACGGCGCCGTAACCGATTTCCGCCTCAACTCCCAATGTTCCTCTGGAAACGGAGCATTTCTCCAAGGCGTAGCCGAGCGCTTCAATATTCCAATGAGCGAGATGGCCGACCGCGCGTTTCT
>Ga0210394_10000919_pt1 | contig 52524 bp, 44 predicted proteins | sample IncBWC12MmetaG_FD_160121 | JGI IMG/M metagenome (GOLD analysis project Ga0210394, IMG submission 160121) | Forest soil microbial communities from Barre Woods Harvard Forest LTER site, Petersham, Massachusetts, United States - Inc-BW-C-12-M | ecosystem: Environmental > Terrestrial > Soil >...
GGGTGAAGCATCCAATGTTGAAAGAAGGAAAGAAGAAGGCGCAATGAACAGTGCGTGGAGCAGCACGCCTGCGACGCGTGACACTCCCCATACTATTTCTACTTATCGTGCCCCGAGAAGCTTTACGAAGGTGAAGGAATTCTTATCCCCAGGTGCGTAAGCCGATGATTCCCCAATAGGCAAAATATGCAGAGGCGATCAGGAGTCCGAGGATGACAACGGTCGATAACCTTCGGACGCCGACTCGGACTCCTTCCTTAGGCGCGCGCCACAAGGACATGGCACCAGCAAGAGTAGCGATGGCATAGAGCACAGTTGCCAGAAAGAAGCTGGCGGACCACGCTGTCAGATTTCCCATGCGCGGAATCAAGTCATCGCTGGCGACGCTAAAGATGACCACAACCGCGATCAAGCTCAGTACGGCGATCAGCGGCCACAATCGCATGCCACGCTCGGCTGGACGACGGCGCTTTTTGCTCAATCCTCCCAGGATCCAGAACGGTGCATACAAAAGGACCAGAATCACCGCGAGCAGAAACCAGCAAGTGAGAATAATCTCGGAAATTGCGAACCACGTGGGGATGCGCTTTATTGTCTCCTCCCCGGAGCCGAGCTGAATGAATTGGCCTTCCGCATTGGGCGCGAGCAACTCAACTGTGGCAATGGGAGATGGCGGACCTTTTTTGCGGTTCGAACGGAATTGCGTATCTGTTACCGGAACAAAGACTATATTTCTCTCTCCTATATTACTAACGAGCAGTTGGCCATCCTCAAAACGGACCCGGATTATTCCCAAGAGGCGCTCGAGGAAATGTGTAAGCTCTGAACGCGTCGAGTCCGGCTGGTACCAGCCCGCGTAAGCTGCGGCGTTGGTAGAAAGGGTTGCCACCGGTGGCGGTGTTGGTTTCGGCAGATTTCGCGTCATGTACGCACGTATGGCCTCGCCGATCTTCCCAAAGGATCCGCCATTTGCTGCGTTGATGCTGTAGAAATAGCCGACCCCATATTCGGGCAGATAGGCCATTTCCGTAAGGCCGCCCGCGACGCCTCCGTCGTGCCCGTGGTAGACGAAGCCCTCGTTGATGCTCCAGTAGTTGCTTAAGCCATAGCCAGCCTTCAATCCTTCCTTCGCTGCCCAGGTTCGTGTCGGCATTTCCATGCGATCGATGGAAGCCGCAGGAATCACCTGAACGCCGTTTACTGTGCCGCGATTGAGATAGAACTGTACGTAGGCCGCCATGTCTTTTGCGGATGCATTGATCGAGCCTGCCGGACGATACTCCACGTTCCAGTAGGGATAGGTCGTCTTCCCGTCGGCGTGATAGAGGCTCGTAAGCATTCCTGTAGTTGGCTGAAAATACGTGGCTGTCTTCATGCCGATGGGTTCAAAGAAATTCTTGCTGACGTAATCCTCAAATTTTTGACCGGTAATTTTTTCGACGATGTAGGCGGCAACTGCGGGACCGGAGTTGCAGTAGGCCATGCGAGTGCCCGGTCGCCAGCGCGAAATGCGCGAGTGATGGTCATAGTCGAGTGCGTCGCGCAGGGGCAGGGCAGGATCGTCCTTTGCGTATTCGCGCAAGTGCATATCGTCCCAGCCGGTGGTGTGCTCCAGCAGATCGACGACGCGGACGGGATCGGTTGCTTCCCAGGGATTCTCAAACCACACTTCGGGTGCGAGTTTGTGGACAGAGTCGTCCAGCGAAAGCTTGCCTTCGTTCGACAGCTTCAGAATGGAAAGCGAGGCGAAGGCCTTTGAAGTTGAGCCGATGCGGAACTGCGTATCCGCACTTGTCGCGCGCTTGGCGGCTACGTCCGATTTGCCGAGGCCCGCAATCCATTCGGGGCCATCGCGGTGAACGATCGCGACGGACACACCCGGCGTATGCGTATCCACAAGAATCTTCTCCAATTGTTTCTGGAGTTCTGGAATGGACTGCGCCGGCGCGGGCACGTCCTCTTTTTTGTCTTGGGCAAAGGTGGAAGTCGCGAGCAGGAAGAAAAGCACGAGCTGAGTTAGGGTTTTCACGATGCGCATTCTGCTCTTGAAGGCCCCACATACGCAAGTAGAGAAACCTTCGTAACCCAGGGGTCCTGTGTCCCCCTTTTTTTAAGAATGTTTCAGATTGGATGGAACCTTTCGGGGTGCTCAATCGTTACTTCTACAGACTTCCGCGAGAGGATACCTTTGGAAACTTTCTGGAACGACCTGCGCTACGCTTTTCGCATGCTCCTCAAGAGTCCTGGTTTCACCCTGATCGCCATGCTCGCGCTCGGTCTTGGAATTGGCGCCAATACTGCCATCTTCTCTGTCTTCAACGGCGTGTTGTGGCGGCCGCTCCCCGTGAAAGATCCCCAGCAGCTGGTTATCCTCGCTTCCAAGACTTCCGGGTTTGATTTCCCCTTGAACCTTTCCTACCCGGACTTTCAGGACTATCGCCAACTCAAAGCGGTTTTCTCTGACCTCGTTGCGTATTCCCCCACGCCGGTAAACTTTGGCTTGGAAGGCCGTCCGGAACGCGCCTGGTGCGAAATGGTTAGCGGGAATTACTTTTCGATGCTTGGTATAGAGCCGGTCCGAGGCCGCACGTTCGCCACCGACGAAGGCTGGATCCCGGGAAAGGACCCGCTTATAGTCCTGAGTTACAAATTCTGGCAAAAGCGATTCGGCGGGGATCCTGCAATCATCGGCCAGGCTGTCCAGGTCAACAATCATGCGTTTACGGTCATCGGAGTCGCTCCAGAGACCTTTCGCGGGGCGTACTACTTCCTCGAACCGGACTTCTATATTCCCCTCACCACCATGGGCATGCTCGATCCAATGCAGGCAGATGATCTCAACAAACGTGGCGCTTCGTTCCTTCGTGTTCTTGGACGGATCCAACCCGGTGTCACGTCGGCGCAGGCTATGGCTGCCGCCGAACCTCTCGACCAGCGCCTAGCTCAAGAATTCCCGGACTCTCATAAGGGCATGTCGCTGCTTGTCTTACCAGAGCTCAAAGCCCGGCCTGAACCTGGTCTGGTGGCTGGTTTCATGTCGACTGCCGCTCTCGTTTTTATGATGCTGGTTGGACTTGTCCTTCTCATCGCCTGCGCTAACGTCGCAAATCTCATTCTCGCGCGTGCCAACGGCCGAAGAAAAGAGTTCGCGACCCGGACCGCTCTCGGCGCCACACGGGGCCGTATGATTCGTCAGATGCTGACCGAGACTGTCCTACTCTCAGTCTTCGGTGGCCTTCTCGGTCTCCTCTTCGCACGCTGGGCTGCCTTGGCGCTGATGTCCGTCCGCCTCCCTACTGACATCCCAATAAAATTATTTGATTTGCGTATGGATTGGCGCATCTTCATTTTCACTTTCCTGGCCGCTCTAGTCACCGGCATGGTAGCCGGCCTGGTCCCTTCGTTGCAGGCCTCGCGCACGGATTTGGCGGACACGCTCAAAGCTGGCGGCCGTTCGGGCGGTGCCTCGTCAGGCCATCATCGTTTTCGCAATGCGCTGGTTGTCGCGCAAGTGGCGGTCTCTCTGCTTCTTCTGGCTTGTGCGGGCTTTTTTATTCGCAGCCTTCAAAACTCGGCCCACGTGGATATGGGTTTTCGGGTCGACCACACTCTTCTGATGTCCATGGATGTTGGCTTGCAGGGCTACAGCGAAGAGCGCGGGCAGCAGTTCTTTAAGCAGCTAACCGAACGTGTGCGTTCGCTTCCCGGCGTGCGCGACGCCGCGATCGCCGCCTACATCCCGATGGGCAACGACAACACGCTGGTTAACATTTATCCCGAAGGCCAGACTGTAGACGACAAATCAAACACGGAAACCGCTTTTGACGACATGGTCCAGCCCGGCTATTTCCGCACGGCGGGCACTTCCGTTGTCCAGGGTCGCGAATTTACCGAAGCCGATTCCGCTACGGCTCCCCATGTCGCCATCATCAACGACACCTTCGCCAAAGCAATCTGGCCTGGTCAAGATCCCATCGGCAAACTATTTCGTAGAAAAAAGGACGGCCCGCCCATCCAAGTCGTCGGACTCACCCGAACGGGCAAATATCTTTTTCTTTATGAAAAGCCCCAACTTTACGCTTATTTCCCCCTCGCTCAGAACTACAATTCGAGCGCCAACCTGTTCGTCTACACGCAGGACGATCCGCAGCGGCTTGCCTCCACCGTGCGCGATCAAATCCGCCAGATGGATGCCGGGCTGCCCGTCTTTAGCGTTACCACCATGGACGAGCAGGTCCAGTATGGCAAAGCCCTGTTCCCTGCACGCCTCGGTGTAATGTTCGTCGGTACGTTTGGCCTGCTCGGCTTGGTGCTTGCTTCGGTGGGAGTTTATGGTGTCGTTTCGTATTCCGTCAGTCAGCGCACGCAAGAAATCGGCATTCGAGCTGCGCTAGGCGCACAGCGCTCTCACGTGCTGAGCATGATTCTGAGGCAGGGAATGAGTATGGCCCTCATCGGAACGGTAGTAGGAGTCGTCCTGTCGTTCTTACTATTTCGAGGCTTGGGTTCCATGCTCTATGGGGTGAAATCCACCGACTTCGTAACACTAGGTGCCGTCTCAGCGCTGCTACTTGGAGTGGCGTTCGCGGCGAGTTACATTCCTGCTTTACGAGCGGCTCGCGTCGATCCCGTCGTCGCCCTCCGCGAACAATAACGTCGTAGCCTTGATTCTGACCTGCAGAGAGGGCGCTTACCCCCGGCCTCGCCTCGGCCAAGTCGCTATTTCACTTCCACATCATTTTTCAACTTCTCATACGCTGCCGCGCTCATGATTTTCTTGCTCACGAGCTCGTGCTTATCCTTGTACGGCCGCCCGGCCATGATCCGTTTCGCCTCGTGTGGCCCGACGCCCGGCAATCCGGTCAACTCATCCTGGCTCGCTGCATTCAAATCCACTGCTTTCTGTGTTCCGTTTTCCCAGCCTTCTTTCACTCCGTCGACCGCTGCCTTCATCGCCCGACCCGCCTCTTCGACCGCGGGCTTGGCTTGTGCTGCCGCTTTTGCTGCTTCATCATGAATCTTTTTTTCGCGTTCTGCTGAATCGCCCTCGCAACCCACCATCACCATCGCCGCCGCTAACGCCAGCCCCGCTATACCAATCCATCGCCGCATCTTCCTCACCTCTCTCTTGATCCACATTATCCTCTACGTCCCGGCGGCCCCCTGTCTATCCCCAATTTCCCCTATTTCTGTCCTCTCAAAAAAGTTCCTTTTTCCAAGTCCTTAAATGCTTGCTGCAGCTGCTCTTGAGTGTTCATGACGATCGGCCCATACCAAGCCACGGGCTCTTCTAGTGGTTTCCCCGACACGAGTAGAAACCGAATCCCTTCGTCTCCTGCCTGCACCACTACTTCATCTCCGCGGTCAAACAAAACTAGCGAGCGGTTGTCCGCCGCCACGGGAGGCGCGGTGTCCAGCCAACCCACGGCTTCAGTCGGCACAGCCAAAGGCTCCGACGCATTGCAAAATTTCCCGGCTCCCGCAAACACATACGCGAACGCGTGCCGTGTCGTTCCCACGGGCAAAGTCTTCCTTCGTCCCGGCGGTACGGACACATCCAGATAGATCGGCTCAGCTGCGATCCCGTCCACGGGCCCGCTCTTCCCCCAAAAATTCCCGCAGACCACGCGCACATGCGTACCGTCGTCGTCCTTAATCTCCGGAATTTCAAGCGCTTTGACTTCCTGATACCGCGGCGCGGTCATCTTCAAGGAGGCCGGCAGATTCGCCCACAACTGAAAGCCATGCATTCGTCCAGCTTGATCGCCCTTGGGCATCTCCTGATGAATGATACCGCTGCCTGCGGTCATCCACTGCACTTCGCCAGGCGCAATCAGTCCGTGGTTTCCCATGCTGTCGCCGTGCTCGACGGTTCCCGCCAAAACATACGTGATCGTTTCGATTCCGCGGTGCGGATGCCAGGGAAACCCGGCGAGATAATCCTCCGGCACATCATTCCGAAAATCGTCCAGCAACAAAAATGGATCGAAGTCCGAAGTATTGCCAAATCCAAACGCTCGCCGCAGATGTACACCCGCGCCTTCCACGGTTGGTTTAGCCGCTACGAGTCTTTTCACTGGTCGAATCGACATCTTTTCCTCCATGCCGCTTCTGCAGAGGAGGGGCTTGCCCCTCCCAGATCTCGGTAGGTTGTCAGTCTGCCGTGTTACTCAGCTATCTCCGTAAACCGGCACGCTTGCGCCTTGAATCAGTTTCGCATCGTCGCTGCACAAGAACAGAATTACGCGCGCAATCTCTTCCGGCTTCGGCCACTTCGCAAAGTCTGCCTTGGGCATCGCCTTGCGGTTCGCCGGCGTATCAATAATGCTAGGGAGAATCGAGTTCGCCCGCACACCTGTATCCTTAAAATCCGCGGCCAGAGAATCAATCATCGCTACCGCGGCCGCCTTCGATGCCGCATACGCCGCTGCGCCCGCCGCATGGTCCACTGCGGACTTCGACGCCACGTTCACGATTGCTCCGCTCCCTTGCTTCACCATCACCCGAGCCGCCGCACGCGCCAAAACAAATCCTGCGCGCAAATTCAGGGCGAGTTGTTGTTCAAAAACTCTCGTCTCCATCTCCCACATCTTGATTCCGCCCGCATAACCGCCGACGGCGTTCACCATGCAATCCAGTCGCCCGTGGCGTTCGACAATTCCTTCCACCAATTTCGCCACAGCCGCCTCGTCCGTCACGTCCACGGCATAACCTTCCAGTGACGAACCTTCCGTCTCGACCAGTTTTGCGCTGACCGCCTTCTTTAAATCGTCCAAATCTCCTGGCCTCTGAAACGTAACAATCACACGCGCGCCCTGTTCGACAAACGCCAAACTCACCGCGCGGCCCAATCCACCTGTTCCGCCCGCCACCAATACCACTTTGCCCGCCACGTTTCCTCCCGCGTTGCCCGCCGGTCACCCATTTCCCACGGCGCCCTCAAATCTGAAATCGGACCGTAGGTGCACGCAGTTTCCTGCCGCCATTATCACACCACCTGGGCAAACTAGAAACTTCAAGCTGCACAGGAGGGCCTTTATGAGTGCGTCTGGTCAGTAGTCATTGGTCGGCGGAAGTGAATAATCACTGCACGCTGACCGATGGCAACGAGTGCAGAGTCTCTAAACGATTCCCATTTCCTCAAATGAAACGGAATCCGTTTCATTCTGGCGCCTATACCTTCCTTCAAACGAAATCACTCCTTGCAGCCTAAATATCCTTCCACCTCCTTCCCCTCTGGAATCAATTCTTTAGCGGCGTAAACAGCTCGAAGGTAAGTCTAGTGCCGCCCACCTTTGTTCTGGCGCGCGTCTTGCATGGTTTCCGTCAGGGAGAAATGGTTCCTGTGCGGCAGCGCGGGGAGTAATTGCTTAGACTCGCAGGAGAACCAGCAGAACTCCAGGCCTTTAGTCACCTGGCTTTTCAGTTTGCGATCTTTGTATCGAGTTCCCAGCCTGCTGCAAATCACTCGAGTCGCAGAGAAGCATTAACGTTAGCCACTTAGCACGAACTGGCGCTCAGACCTGCATCAGCGACGCCTTGCTCTTGCTCAATTCGTGTCGGCATCCGGCTCGGGCTCGACAATGGCGCCGAAAAAACTCGGGAAATTCGCGAATTCAAGTGCACGGCGGCTATGGAATCGTAAACAGAACGCCTTTTCACCGGTTAAACAGGAGAAGCTAATGCGCAAATTCAAGTCCGTAAAAATATCTCTACTGGCGTTCGTATTAGTCGCTCTTGCAGCCGGATGCGGCAGGGAACAAGCCACCAGTCCGGTATCGCCCACGGTAATCGCCACATCTCCCGCGAATGGCGCTCCCTTGCCAGGCGCTCCCACCATACTTCTCAATACCGTCGTAACCGCAACTTTTAGTTCGGTGATGGCTCCAGCCACCATCAACACAACAACCTTTACGTTGACTGGACCCGGAGTAACTGCCGTTGCAGGAGCTGTGACTTACTCAGGCTCGACTGCCAGTTTCACACCGACTGCTTCACTCGCCGCATCGACTCTCTACACCGCAACCATCACCACGGGAGCCACCGACCCGGGCGGTAACGCACTCCAAACAAATTTTGTGTGGACCTTTACAACCGGCCCGCCGACCGTTATTTCCACCGTCCCGACGGCTGGGGCTACAGGGGTGCCCGTTAACGCGGCTATTTCTGCCACGTTCAGCGAACCCATGAATCCCGCGACAATTAATGCGGCTACCTTTACTCTCGCCGGCCCCGGTGGAGTTCTCGTTCCGGGAATTGTCACACGTGGGGCTGCTTCCGCTCGCCTAGCCAAAGGTGCGCATCACGCTCCGCTCACTATCTCCAAACCGCAAGTCGTCACATTCTCAGGGTCCACAGCGACATTTACGCCGGATGTCGATCTTGCAGCCAACACGACTTACACGGCCACGATTACCACAGGTGCGCAGGATCCCGCCGGCGTCGGACTGGCTGCGAACTATGTGTGGACATTTACTACGGCTCCGCCTCCGGCGGTTCTGTCAACGGTTCCGGCAAATCTAGCGACTGCCGTTGCTGTCAATACACCCATCTCTGCGACCTTCAGCGAGGCAATGGATCCCACAACCATCACCGGAGCAACCTTCACGGTGACCGGGCCTGGAGCCACGCCCGTAGCAGGTGTAGTCACCTATTCGGGCACCACAGCCACGTTTACGCCGACGCTGGTTCTCGCCAATAGCACTTTATTTACGGCAACCATCACCACCGGAGCAAAAGACCCCACCGGGGCTCCCCTAGCCGCCAACTTCGTGTGGACTTTCACTACCGCTCCGCCGCCCACGATTGTGTCGACCGTACCTGCAAATCTGGCGACCGCTGTGGCAGTCAACACAACCATCTCCGCCACCTTTAGCGTGCCGATGAATCCAGCCACCATCACAGGAACAACTTTCAAAGTGACCGGACCAGGAGCGACCGCTGTGGCTGGTGCGGTCACCTACTCGGGCAACACGGCAACGTTTAGGCCGACGGTCATTCTCGCCAACAGTACACTGTTCACGGCCACGATCACTACGGGAGCGCAAGACACTACCGGCGCTCCTCTCGCAGCCAATGTAGTGTGGACGTTTACGACCGCGGCACCACCGGCCGTGGTTCCTCCAACTGTTCCAGCCAGTAACGCTGTGGCTGTTGCATCGGGTGTTGTCCTCTCGGCCACGTTCAGCGTGCCGATGGAAGCTTCCACGATCAACACCACTACTTTTACTTTCACGGGTCCGGGCGTAACTCCAGTTACCGGAGCGGTCAACTACTCGGGGAACACGGCGACGTTTACGCCCGCAGCGCGTCTGGCAGTCTCTACTCTGTATACCGCCACGATCACTACCGGCGCGACGGATACCACCGGCGCACCGCTAGCCGCCAATTACGTCTGGACGTTTACCACAGGACCTCCGCCAGCAGTCACTCTCACCGTTCCTGTCAGCGGAGCCACCAACGTTCCGCTCAACCAAAAAGTTGCCGCGACCTTCAATACGCCGATGACTGCGTCCACGATCACGGCGGCCGGAACTTTCACGCTGGCTACCACGACCGGCGGGACGGCCGTGCCAGGGGCGGTCACATACGATGCGTCCAGCAACACCGCCATCTTTACATCAACGGCCGCACTCACGGCCAGCACTCAATATACGGCGACAGTTACCACTGCCGCGCAAAGCGGCTTGGGCAATGCGCTGCCTGCCAATTACGTTTGGAGTTTCACAACGGGCACCGCAGCGAATGCCACCGCGCCGACAGTCACTTCCACCGATCCTGCCAACGCAGCGATGAATGTCCCGCTCAATCAAAAAGTAGCCGCGACATTCAGCACCGCCATGGACCCGTCCACGATTTCTGCGGTCGGTACCTTCACCGTAGCTGCAACTGTAGGCGGAGCAGCAGTCCCGGGAACGGTCTCCTATGCAGGCAATACCGCAGTCTTTACCCCAACTGCCAATCTGGCTGCGAGCACACAGTACACAGCCACAGTCACGACGGCGGCAAAGGACCTCACTGGCGTCGCCACGGCCGCCAATTTTGTCTGGAGCTTTACGACCGGTATTGCGGCCAACATCGTTGGCCCGACGATTACAGTCACCAACCCGGCGAGCGTGGCAACAAATGTCTTCATCGACACGTCCGTCAGCGTCACCTTCAGCACGGCAATGGATCCCACGACCATCAACAACGGCACATTCACCCTCGCCGTTGCGGGAGTAGGAGGCGCCCCAGTGAGTGGAACCGTTAGTTACGATTCCGCAAGCCAGATCGCCACCTTTACGCCCTCAGCAAATCTCGCCGCCAATACGCAGTACACGGCCACGATTTCAAACACGGTCAAAGATCTGTCCGGCAACTCCTTGGCCAGCGGGCCGGCATCGACTCCGCCGGATCCGTGGAGTTTCACCACAGGCGCGACGACCGGCGCAGCAGGTCCGGCGACCATAAACCTCGGTTCCGCAGGCAGCTTTGCGGTGATGGCCACGGCATCTATCAGCAGCACCGGACCGGTCGTTATCAACGGCAACGTCGGATTGGCTCCTGGCACTTCGCAAGGAATTCCGCCGGCCCAAGTGAATGGCACCATCCACGTCAACGATCCGATCGTTACGCAAGCCCAAGCCGATCTGCTTGCTGCTTTCAACGACGCCACTAGCCGATCCACAAATGCCCAAACCTTACCGGGGAATATGGGAGGGCTGACGTTCACTCCCGGCCTCTACGTGAACTCCACATCCGTCTTGATATCGGGAGCCGGGCCAAACAACAACGTAACTCTTGATGCCCAGGGCGATCCCAATGCGGTTTTCATCTTCAAGATGGGCTCCACTCTTACGACGGGAGTCGGCTCACAGGTAATCCTGGCGGGCGGCGCAAAAGCCAGTCACGTCTTCTGGCAGGTGGATACTTCGGCGACGATCGATGTCGGTTCCATATTCCAAGGGAATGTGCTCGCCGCTACCAGCATCACCATCAATACCGGAGCAGCAGTGACCGGAAGCATGTTCTCCGGAGCCGCCGGAGGGGCGGGCTCGGCCACGATAAACGCCAGCACAGTCACTGTGCCTGCGCCGTAGGACGGGGATTGCTCGAAGCGCACGCTTGACGAACAAGATGTACGGCCGCGAAGCGGGGTCTTAGGTCCCTTTCGCAGCCAGTAGGCACGATTCTGGAGGCGACAATGAAATTGGGAACACGCATTCTTCCCACAGCGGCGATTGCTATCTTTCTAGTGCCTGTGCTTTTCGCGGACGACACTCCCAAGGCCGGAGACACGCCCAAAAAGGACGAGTCCCTAAGTGCCACCACGGCTCCCGGTGCCGCGGCCAAGCCCGCCACAAAATCACTGCCTTCTTCGCCGCCGGCCTCTTCTACCCAGACGCCTGCTGGTGAAGGGAATGCAAACCATTCGGGTCAGCACAGGCACCACATGAGAGATCAGGGCGACTCGACCCCCAAGCTGGAACTTTTTCTGGGCTATTCCTATTGGAGAGCTATCCCGTACAGCACGGAAAACCGAATGGAATCCTTGAATGGCGGCAGCACCTCCTTGGCCTACAATTTCAACAGACACTGGGGCTTGGTTGGTGATTTTGCCGGCTTCAGAGTCAATTCCTTGCAGTTCACCAACGAGGGTCTGGGATTCAGTCCTTCTCGCGTCGTCGATGCGGAAAGCAATGTCTTCACTGTTATGTTTGGTCCGCGGCTTTCTTTCCGCGACCACGGCAGGTTCACTCCATTTCTACAAGTTCTCGCCGGAGTAGCGCACGCCGACGAGCTCACTCTGGATGGTTGCACAGCTCCCATCTATGCTTGCACGCCACTTCCGCGAGAATCCGTTTTCACCATGACCGCCGGAGGGGGGCTCGACTACAGACTGAACCACCGAATTGCTCTTCGGCTCTTTCAAGCTGAATTCTTGGCCACACGCTTCCAGAATCCCAACTCTGTCTTCATAGTCGATAAAGAGTGGCAGAGCAACATGCGCCTCTCGGCAGGAATCGTATTCCGCTTCGGCGGCAATCCCGCGCCTCCACCGCCGCCTCCCAATCATCCGCCAGTAACTTCCTGCTCTGCTGACAAGACTTCCGTCTACGTGGGATCGGGCGACTTCGTCCTGCTGCGTGCCGATGCCAGCGATCCCGACAACGATCCTCTAACTTTTTCCTGGACAGCAAACGGCGGCGCGGTTGAGGGCAACGGCCCGCAAGCAAGATGGAACTCAAGCGGTACAAATCCGGGAACATACACGGTAAAAGTGCGAGTCGACGATGGACGCGGCGGATGGTCTGATTGTTCGTCTTCGATTAGCGTGGAACCACGGCCTAATCGTCCACCGACAATGAGTTGCTCAGCGGATCGCACAACAGTAGTGATTGGCGACACTGTCCAAATCTCCGCAACCGCCAGCGATCCAGACAACGATCCGCTCACCTATAGGTGGAAGTCCAGCGGTGGACGAGTCCGCGGCAGGGATGCCTCCGTCCGATTCGAAACTGCGGGCCTAACCGCCGGACACTATTCCGTGAATGGTCATGTAGACGACGGCCGCGGCGGAGGCGCCGATTGTGAGTTGGGAATCGAAGTCCAATCCCCACCGCCTCCGCCAGAACAGATTGAGTTGGAAGTCAGGCTGTCGCTGCACAGCATTTACTTTGCGACAGCTCGCCCGACGGTAGCTAATCCCACCGCCGGCCTGCTCGGCAGCCAGGAACAAGTCCTGGTCAAACTGGCGGCAGACTTCTCCCGATACTTGACCTTCAAACAGGATGCCCACTTGATTCTCGGTGGCCATGCCGACCCGCGCGGCACCCCAGAGTTCAATAAGGGCCTGACAGAGCGCCGCGTGGGGCGCACTAAGAGTTTCCTGGTGCAGCATGGTGTTCCTGCGGACCACATCGACACACGCGCTTACGGCGAAGAGGATCAGCTGACCACCGAACAAACGAAAGAACAAATTGCGCAGAATCCCGACATCACTCCAGAAGAGCGCCAGCTGATGTTGAACAAGCTGCCCCTCCTGGTCCTGGCCAACAATCGCCGCGTGGACGTCACCTTGAGCACCACCGGACAACAATCCGTCCGCCGCTATCCATTCAACGCAAGAGATTTCCTGGCCCTCGTGAGCGCCAAGGGCGGCGAATCCGAACGCACAGCGAAGCCGGCGCCGAAAAAGAAGCCCAATTAGTGGCGAGTCCGGCGGATGGTCCCACCTGAATCACTAGGTGGGGCCATCCGCGCCGTATTTTCTGATACCGTCGTTAAAACGAACTAAACACACTCTCGAAGTTTGCTTTGATTCATGGCGCCGTCTGTGCGGCGCTTCGGCTCCCCAGCAGCACTACTTCTTTGGAATGTCTTTCAGTACTGGATGCGCAAACTCGGTGGCGAGGTCATTCCAAGCCTCAAGCATTTCGATCCCTAGCGGTGCCGCTTCCTCAGATTTCAAGTCGCCCCCGGCCTGGACATACTCTTCCGCTTTGATCCTCGCGGCATGCGCGCGGTTGACCTTTGTTAGAAACTCTTCCTTGTTCGTCGCCATAAATATGCCTCCTCACCCCTAAGTGATTTTTCGCGCCGGAAAAGAAGGCCACATTGAGTGGCGCCGATGCCTGATAAATCTGTCCGCGAGCTTACGAGTTCGCCGCCGCTGCTTGCTCGGGACAGAGCCTGTTTCCGACACCCTCGGATCCTTCGGCCGTCCGATTTCTTGGAGCAAGTTGACCCCCACTCCCCGTCATTTAGGCCAGTACCGTATTGGAATCTACTGGCCTTTAGTCCATCTGATGAGGCGGCTCTTCGCCCGGTAAGCTTCTTGAGGGCTCGGGGTGTGGGCGGGCCGAGGAGGGGCGATGTTGCGCAATCGATTGATTATCGTGTTGGGGGCATGTTTTCTAGCGGCTTCGGGGGCTTGGGCGGACGAGATAGGGTTTGTCGACTGCTCAAAGGGCGGAGACGCCACGCAAGTCTTTGGCAAGCCCAGGAGGTCTCCCGATGTTGTCGGCTCCCTGCCTTGCGGGGAGCGCTTTACGATTTTGGTGTATGGGTTTTACTTCTCGCGGATCCAAACGAAAGATGGTCAGATAGGGTACATCTATTCGAGCTTGATCTCGCAGGATCGCGGGGCCACCTCGTTGCAGCCGGCGGCTTCGACGCCGCAACCGGGCCAGCAAGCCCCGGCCTTGCAAACCGCGGCAGAGAAGACAAAGATTCCGCGCTCGACGCCGTTCGACGCTCAGCCTAAAGCTGCCGCAGCAGCACAGACGCAGTCGACGGCACCTCCAGCCTCGGTTCAAGCGGCACAAGTGCCAGCGGCACCCGAGCAGCCTCCTACAGCAGACGTAGCGGCATCAGTGGCGTCAGCACCTACTTCGAGTGCAATCGACGAGAACAGCGCGGGTACAGCAGCAGCTGTCGCGCAGCCAGCGTCAAATGCGGCAGTAGAACCGCAGCCCGCATCGGCGCAATCAGCGAACGCTCAACCTGCTGCGGCGCCAGTAGCCGTATTCACTGCACCACCGACCGCTCCGGCTACTCCGAATGCGGATGCGCCAGAAACAGTTCCGCCTGCGACGCAGCCTGGTTCGGATACGGCATCGGCTCAGCCTGAGGCGGCTCAGCCCGCACCTGCAGCCGCGGCGCCAGCTCAACCGCCAGCCGCCGAGCCTGCGGCGGCTAAACCAGTAACGCCGGCTGTTCGACCTGTAGAAATGAAAGATAGTTGGGAGAAGCCCCGCCCGAGCGTTCGCTCAGCTCCTCTGCTGGAACTTTATGGCGGATTCGCCTTTTCACGGATGGGTGGCACGGGATACGGGAGCAATTCGATTGGAGGGATGGGGTCAGTTGGGTGGAACGCAAAGTCATGGTTGCAAGTGACAGCGGACACAAGCTACAACTTCGAAACGATCGGCACCACCAAGAACGTCCTGTACGGAAATCATTACGGGCCGCGCTTCTTCTACCGCATGCGAAATCGGTGGGGCATAACCCCATTCGGTGAAGCGCTGGTTGGCGGATCGGATTTAAAAACCACTGTCAGCGGGAGCGGGGGCTACACAGCGTCCACTGGCAGCCTCCTTTCCTATAAGGTGGGAGGCGGCGTGGATATCCACCCATCGAAGCGATGGGAATTCCGTTTGATCGACGTGGACTACTACCGGACCGGGTTTGGCACGAATGCTCATCAGACCAATTATTGGATTTCCACCGGAGTCGTGTTGCGGCTCTTTGGAGGGGACCCCCAGTAAGGGAGTCGGGAGCTGGGCTAGTAGCGACGAGACACACGCGGCCAGCATGTGTGCAGGCTTTATAGGCGGAGCCTGCTACCTTTGCGGAACATAAGTTGAAAACTGACTGGAAGCGAACGGACGAATTAGCTACAAGTATGTCCAGGGTTGGATTGGCGCCAACGGTATTTGTATAGCCGAGTCGATCCATGAAGTTTTTGGGAGGCGTTGTGAGAAAAACATTTTTGCTGGTGGTGGCAGTGGTTTTGGCGGGAATCCCAGCTGCGGCTAAAGAGCCTCAAGCCGGGACGATTATTTCGGAGAGCTCGGTGGCTTGCGGGTCGCAAGTGAAGAACAAGAAACAGACCACAGAAGTGCTGTGCCAGGAATATGTGGTTCGGGCGGAGACGACGGAGTACCACGTCCGACAGGAGAAGCCTGCAGATAAGGCATTGATCCCCGTGAATACGAGTGTCGAGTTCACGCTGGAAAAAGATAAGATGAAGTTCAAAGCAAACGGGAAGAAGTACGAATACCTCGTGGTTTCCGAATCGGCTGCGCCCGCAGCTGCGGCTGCAGCGGCGCCAAAACCCTGACGTCCAGCCATTCACCTATAAAAAACGAAGCTCAAATCTCCAGGATGACCGGCAGAATTAGCGGGCGTTTGGACGTTTGTTTATTGATGTAGCGTTTGAGGTCGACGCGAATCTTTTCCTTGATGACGCCCCAGTCGGATTTTTCTTCCGCGTTGGATTGCTCGACGGTTTTCATAATCACTTCGCGCGCCCCGGCGATTAATTCCTGGCCGTTATCGCTGAAGAGGCCGCGGGTGACGATTTCCGGCTGCGATTCCATCTTCCCGGTGTGTTTGTCGATGGCGATGATAGGGACGACGACGCCGTCTTCGGAGAGATGCTTGCGATCGCGGATCACTACGTCTTCGATCTCTTCGAGGGATCCGGAATCTACGCAGACGCGTCCTGCTGTTACCGGATCCAGACGCCGAACTCCATCCGCAGTAAATTCAATGCACTTGCCATTTTCAAGTAGGAGAATTTCACCGGAAACGCAGCCGAGCTGATGAGCGAGCGCGGCATGGCGGAAAAGATGGCGGTATTCGCCGTGAACGGGAATGAAGTACTTCGGCTTCACGAGTTGCAGAACCAGTTTTTGCTCTTCCTGGCTGGCGTGGCCGGAAACGTGAATCGTGCCGGCGGAATTGTCGTAGTAGACGAGAGCGCGGCGGCGGAACATGTGGTCGAGCATTCGGAAGATGGCTTTTTCGTTGCCGGGAATGATGCGCGCGGAAAGAATGACGCTGTCGTTTTCGTCGACGGTGACAAAACGGTGATTGTCGACGGCGATGCGCGAAAGGGAAGACATTGGTTCGGCCTGGCTGCCGCTGGCGAGAATCACGATGCGCTTCGGATCGAAGTTGCGAATGTCCTGCGGGCGCACGACCATGCCATCGGGAATGCGCAAGTAATTCATGGAGTGCGCGATTTCGACGTTGTCGACCATGCTGCGGCCGACGAAGGCAACTTTGCGGCCGACGCGGCTGGCGACATCGATCACTTGCTGAATGCGGTGAATCGAGGAAGCAAAACACGAAAGGATGACGCGACGCGGCGCTGAGCGGCAGAGCTCTTCGATGCGCGGAACGATGGCGCGCTCGGACGGAGTGAAGCCGGGGCGCTCGACGTTCGTGGAGTCGCTGAAAAGCGCGAGGACGCCTTCGGCGCCATAGCGCGCGAAGGTATGAAGATCGAACGGGGCGCCGTCGACGGGAGTTTGGTCGATCTTGAAGTCGCCGGTGTGAATGATCACCCCAAGCGGTGTACGGACGGCGAGGGCGACGCAGTCAATCGTGCTGTGCGTGACGTTGATGAATTCGATTTCGTAGGGACCAATTTCGACGAGGCGGCCGGGGATGACCTCGCGCAGAGTGGTGGAAGCGAGGAGTCCTGCTTCTTCCAGGCGTTTTTTTACGAGAGCCAGGGTGAAGCGCGTGCCGTAAACAGGCACATTCAAATCCCGCAATATATAAGGTAGCGCGCCGATGTGATCTTCATGCCCGTGCGTGAGAACAATAGCGCGAATATGTTGCCGATTTTGTTTCAGGTACGTGATGTCGGGGATGACGAGGTCAACGCCGAGAAGTTCGGATTCGGGGAACATCATGCCCGAGTCGATGACGAGAATATCGTCACCTAGACGAAGGACCATCATGTTCATTCCGAATTCGCCAAGACCGCCGAGAGGTATTGCAAGTAGGGACTGCGTAGACTTACTCAAAGAAAGGTTATCTCCGTCTTACACTAATAAGTTCGTCTTCGTGATGTGCGTAGGAATCGTATCACAGTGGGAAGCTAGGTGCGCGAAGCGGACCTGGCGGGCGCTGGGTGTCTCTTTTTGAACTGGCCGAGCGATTCGCAATCAACCCCGGCGCGAGCGAATCTGCTTGAGACGTTTTTAGCGATCGCCGGGACTGAAGAGATGGGCGATAAAAACTAGTATGACGGCGCCCAGCGTGGCTGCGGCAAGCGAATAGAGGAAGCCTCCGCCCCAGATGCCCAGTCGCATGAAAATCCATCCGCCGATGAATGAACCGACGATGCCGAGAATGATGTCCGTAATGCAGCCGAAGCCGCGGCCGCGCGAAATTTTTCCGGCCAGCCATCCGGCGATAAGGCCGATGATGATCCAGCCCCAGAATCCGCTGGGAAGTGAGATCCAGATCCCTTTTGTTTCGAACATGGCGCTAAAAAGTGTGGCGGACATTCAGCCTCCAGGAGTCATTTCATTTGCATCAGAGCTTGTGATTTGTAGAAGTCTATCAGATGGGTTGCTGCTGCGTCATGCAATGCAGTGTGCCGAGGCCGAGGACTAAGTCGCGGCAGGCGATGCCGACTACTTCACGGGCAGGGAAGAGCTTGGCCAGGGTGTTAAGAGCGACGCGGTCGTTTGCATCGTTGAAGGTAGGCACAATTACGATTTTATTTGCGATATAAAAGTTCGCGTAGCTCGCGGGAAGGCGTTGGCCATCGAAATAAATAGGTGCGGGCATCGGAAGCGTTTCGACGCGTAATGTGCGGCCGTCCTGGTCTTTCATGTTTTTTAGTAGGGCTAAATTTTCTTGAAGTGGGGCGTAGTTGGCGTCGTTTGAATCGTCTTCGACGACCGTGACTACCGTCGTGGGATCGACGAATCTGGCTAGGTCGTCGACGTGGCCGTGTGTGTCGTCCCCGGCAATGCCGTTCTTCAGCCATAGGACGTTTGTAACGCCAAAATAGTCTTTAAAGACTTCCGCGTAATCTTCGCGGGTGAAGCCGGGATTGCGTTCTTGGGTTTTGCTGAGAAGACATTCTTCCGTTGTGAGAAGCGTGCCGCGGCCGTTGACGTCAATGCTGCCGCCTTCGAGAACTACGCGTCTTCCTTTGTGTTTCGGTTGCCAGATGCGACGCTTTAGTTTTCTGTTCGCTTGAGAAACGACAGCCGCGTCTTTTTTGTGGTTGTCATATTTGGCCCAACCGTTGAAGCGCCAGTGAGTGTAGGCGACTTCACCGGAAGAATTCCTTACGCAAATGGGACCGGAGTCTCGCATCCAGCCGCGATCGGTAGGGATGCGGAAAAAATCTACGGCGCTGAGATTGGCACCGGATTTGTTCAGGATGGCGCGGACGCGCGATTCAACATCTTTATTTTCGACCAGCAGATACACGCGCTCGACTCGAGAAAGATGGCGCACAATTTCGGCGAACGCCCAGGGGATGGGCGCAAATTTTCCGGGCCAGTCAGTTAGTTCGTGGGGCCAGCCTAGCCACGTGGCTTCATGTTGGTCCCACTCGGCGGGCATTTTGACGCCGTGAGAGTGCGGAGTTGAGGTCGTCATCGAGGAAAAGAATTTAACACAGAGGACGCAGTGGACACAGAGAGCTCAGAGAAGAATCGGTCATTCGCCGAGCCAGCGGTTTAGGATGGGTTGATAGGCGTCGATACGACGGTCGCGCAGGAATGGCCAATTGCGGCGCGTCTCTTCGCTTTGCGCGGGGTCGCATTCGACTACGAGAATCTCTTCTTTATCGTTGGAGGCTTCGGAGAGAATGCGGCCAAAGGGATCTGCCACAAAGGAATTTCCCCAAAACTCCAGCCCCGCGTCGCCTTTTTCTGGCTTGCCTTCGTAGCCGACACGATTAACCACGGCCACGTAAACGCCGTTGGCGATGGCATGGCTGCGCTGGATGGTGCGCCAGGCGTCGAGTTGAGCCGCACCGAATTGCGCTTTCTCATGCGGATGCCAGCCGATGCTCGTGGGATAGAGAATTACTTGTGCACCCTGCAGCGCTGTCAGGCGCGAACCTTCCGGATACCATTGATCCCAGCAAATCTGAACGCCGATGCGTCCGTAGGCGGTGTCGAAATTCGGGAAACCAAGATCACCCGGCGTAAAATAAAACTTCTCGTAATAGAGCGGATCGTCGGGAATGTGCATCTTGCGATATTTGCCGAGCAGAGAACCATCGGCGTCTAGGACCGCGCAGGTGTTGTGGTAAATGCCGGCGGCGCGTCGTTCGAAGAGGGAAACGACCAGAACGACTTTCAGTTCTCTTGCAATCTTCGCGAGGGCATCGGTGGCCGGACCAGGAACAGGTTCAGCGAGATTGAAAAGTTCGGCGTCTTCTGTGCGGCAGAAATATTCGCCGCGAAAAAGTTCATCCATGCAGATAATTTGTGCGCCGCGCGCGGCAGCTTCGCGAATTTTCCCGATGGCGCGCGAAAGATTTTCGTTGGCGTCAGCCGTGCTGCGCATCTGCAAAAGGCCGATTGTGAATTTCTTTGTCATTAAATTTAGTCTATCATGCTCGTAGAAAGATTTTTTGCAGCGTTTTGTTCTTTCCTTCGGGACGCATTTGTAATATCAATCGTAACGAATTTTTCACAATGGGACTTGGTGTGAAGTTCTGAAGCGAAAGCGCAAGAGAGTTTGAGGAGAGCAGATGGCAAATCGGCACGAAAAGACGGTCACGGGGCGCGTACTGCACGATCCGGTGAAGGATAAGTTGCGGCCGATGTTTCCGATTGACTTGTCGAAGTGTCGCACCATCGATGAACTTGTTCGCGCGATGGGAAACACGGCGTTCACAGGCCGGCAAATCGGCGATGCCGCCGACGTGCTGGAGACGATGGCGCGCGACAAAGACTGCTTCGTGGTGATGACGCTCTCCGGCGCGCTGACCGTGGCAAAAATGGGTTTCATTTTTTGCGATTTGATTGAAAGTGGTTTGGTGAAAGCTGTCGTTTCGACCGGCGCGCTGATGGCCCACGGACTTGTGGAAGCGACGGGCCACTCGCATTTTCGCTACGACCCGAAAATGGACGACAAGGAGTTATTCCACGCGGGATACAACCGCGTTTACGACTCGCTCGAGCCGGAAGTGAATTTGGATCACGTGGAAGAAGTGATGGACGACGTCCTCTCGCATTGGGACGCTGAAGAAGTTGCCTGCAGCTGGAAGATTCACCGGAAGATCGGCGAAACCCTGCACAAGCAAGGCGCAGGGCGGGGAATTCTGAAGTCCGCCTACGAGCACAATGTGCCGGTGTTTGTCCCAGCGTTCAGCGACTCGGAATTGGGCATCGATTTTGCACTGCAGAAGATTGCGCGGCAGAGAGAAAACAAGCCGCTGCTGCGATTCGATCCGTTCGAGGACTTCGAGAAGTTTGCGGACACGATGTTGGCTACGAAACGCATGGGCCTGTTTACGGTAGGCGGTGGCGTCCCGCGGAATTGGTCACAGCAATTTGGAGTGTACGCGGAGTTGCTCGCACGTCGAGGCTACAAAAAAATTCCGCTGAAGCGCTACAACTACGGCGTGCGAATTTGTCCCGAGCCGGTGCATTGGGGCGGGTTGAGCGGAAGCACGTACACAGAAGCCGTCTCGTGGGGCAAATTTGTTCCTCCGGAAGAAGGCGGGAAGTTCGCGGAAGTTTTTGATGACGCGACAGTGGCACTACCGTTGATCGTGGGGGCGGTCCTGGACCGCATCGGATATTTCAAACGCGAAAAATAGTGATAACGATGTGATGTGTGGTTCATGGGGTATCGGTTTGTAAGAGTTCACTATCGCAGAGGTGAAAAATGGCGAGGGCGGGAGAAGCGATGAGCCAAGCCAAGTACGACGTGCACCCCGGGGTGGCAATGGTGCAGAGGTGGATTGCGGAATTGAAGGGGAAAACGGGGCGGTCGCTTGAAGAATGGATTGCGTTCGCAAAAAAAGAAGGGCCGAAAGAGGACAAGGCTCGGCGCGAATGGCTGAAAGCGAAGCACAAGCTTGGCACGAACAGCGCTTGGTGGATTTCCGAACGTGTGGATGGCAAGGGCGGGGAGGAAGACTCGCCGGAAGCGTATTTGAAGACGGCAGTCGTGTATGTAGAGGAGCAGTACGCCGGGGCCAAGGAGAAATTGCGGCCGGTTTATGAGGGATTGCTGGACTTAGGGAAATCGATGGGCGTCGATGTGAAAGCCTGCCCCTGTAAGACGATGGTGCCGCTCTATCGCGAGCATGTCTTTGCGCAGATCAAGCCTACGACGAATACGCGGATTGATTTGGGATTCGCTCTGGCGCAATACAAAGGGAAATTGCCGAAGCGAATCATTGATACGGGCGGATTGGCGAAGAAGGATCGGATTACGCACCGGATTGAACTGAAGTCAGTAGAAGAGATTGACGCGGAAGTGAAAAAGTGGCTTAGGACAGCCTACGAATTGGACGCGAAATAAAAAAGAAGGACAGTCCAAGCCACCCCACAAAAAAGAAACAATCCAAGTTCGAAGAAAGTGGAGTTAGTCGTCTTCGCCGATTAGAATGGCGGCGCCCAGGACGGTGGTCCAAAGGCCGCGCTTGTCACCGACGGCGGACTGCGTCACGTTCATGGTGCGAACGATCTTGTTGGAAATGCGGTAGACCTCTTTTTTCTCATCGAAGCTTAAATCCGGATCAAATTCCACGTTGAGAGTCGTGGCGAGCATTTCCGCGGCGAGCTCTTCCGCGTATTCGCCGGCAACCTCTTCCGTTTCGCCGAAGGAGTGATGCTCCGATAGATAGCCATACATCAATTTGTCACTCGGAAGCGCAAGGCCGATGCTTGCCGCGATAAGCCGATGCGCCTCTTTGGTGGAGTTTTCGCTGATTACGGTGAACGCAACCTGTCCGGGCTTGATGTGCTTCAATCCTTCGCTCCGGGAAATCAGTTTACAGTTGGGCGGGAAGATCGACGAGACACGCACGATGTTGCACGCGGCGATGCCTGCATTGCGCAGGGCGAGCTCAAAGCTCGAAAGTCTTTCGCGATGTTTACCGACGCCTTTGGTGAGGAAGATCTTCTTCGCGACGAACGCCATGGTGCCGGGTTATGGTGCCTCCGTGAGTGAAGTAACGGCGGAAAACTTTCCGCTGTTGAAAAATAACAAGAAGGTATTGCAGTGTCAAACGAATTCGAGGATTTTTTGCCGCGAGCTGCGACGAAAATGAATGAATTATGACAAGAAGCTCAGGCCACGCTCAGGAATCGCCGGCGATGTGCTGGAGCAGCTTGCCCAGGGGCTTACATAGCGCCAGGACTCTTCCCAAGTCGTCGGCGCTGAAGTCCGGCCCAGCTTCTTTCGCGTTAGTTCCTTTGCGGCTCACCTGGATGACGCCTACAACTTTGTCCCCGGAAAGAATCGGTGCGCTGATCATCTTCTGAATCAGTTCGGAGGTTTCGCCTCCGACTTTCACGCCTTCGAAAACGGTGGCGTGGCGAACGCTGGCGAAATTGTTGATGATGTCGGGCCGGCTCTCGCGGGCCGTGCGCGCGGCAATGGCCGAAGTACTGGAAAGCGGGATAAAGCCAACCTGTTTTAGCGATTCAGGGACGAGAAAATGAAGGTGGCGCCACCGAGTGGAAACGCCCATCAAAGCAATCTCGTCGGGTTTCACGCCGAGGTTTTTCGCAATGCGTCCCGCAATGCCGGGTAAAGAAATTTGGGCCAGTGCGGTGGCGTCCGATTCAACGGCACTGGCGATGCGTTCCAGTTCCGAAACAAGGCTGAGGCTCGTGGTCATTTGATATCCGTTGGGCACGCGAAGGCTGCCAGGCAGGAGGGGCCGGGCGGATACCATCCGTCGTATTCTCATTTAAGCGAGAAAGAGCGTACGGCGCAACGAAATTTCGAGCCGCACGTGTCCGAGATTGGAACAGGCTGGCTTGCATCGCTGTTTTCAACTCCCTATACTGAATAAGCCGCAACTTTTCAGCGCCCTTCAACAACTCATGCGGCGGAGAGGGCATGTCTGCAACGGCAACCCAGCCTGAAACCGACTATCTTCTTCGCAAGCTGCATTCCTTAACTGGCATTATCCCCGTTGGCGCATTTCTCGCAGAACATTTCTGGTCAAATAGTTACGCGCTCGTCAGCCGATCGCAGTACGACGCGAAGTCCCTGGAGCTTCAGACGATTCCATTCCGCGTGGCAGTGGAATGGCTGTTCATTTTTCTGCCGATGCTCTATCACGGCGGTTATGGCGTATATATCTGGATTCGCGGAAAGTCGAACGTCTCGGCGTACCCGTGGGTGGGGAACTGGCTTTACACCACGCAGCGTTACACCGGGTTGATTGCGTTTGCCTACATTGCTTGGCATTTGTACACGGAGCGATGGCTGACGCATGGGAGATCCACGTACGCCGATGTTGAGGACTTGCTGCAGAATCCGTACGCGCTGACATTCATGTTTGTCGGCGTGCTAGCGTCATCGTTCCATCTGGGTGTAGGTGTCTGGAATTTCTTATGCAAATGGGGCTTGGCGGCCACGGTCAAAGCGCAACGTGCGGCTGGCGCGCTTGGGGCGATGGTGGGGTTCGCATTTAGCTTGGTAGGCGTTCTGATTGTTTTAAGCTTTTGGTTGAACTGGCATCCGTTCGACTTCTATTTGAAATGAAACAGCCGAAAATCATCGTAGTGGGCGGTGGCCTGGCCGGACTGATGGCGACGATTCGCGTCGCGGAGGCCGGCGTGCCCGTGGATTTGTTTTCCATTGTGCCTGTCAAACGGTCGCATTCGGTTTGCGCGCAAGGTGGAATCAACGCGGCGAAAAATCAGAAAGGAGAAGGCGACACCACCTGGAAGCATTTTGACGACACGATTTACGGCGGGGATTTTCTTGCGAATCAGCCGCTGGTGAAACGGATGTGCGAGGCGGCGCCAGGGATTATCGATTTATTGGACCGTATGGGCGTAATGTTCAACCGAACGTCGGAAGGATTGCTGGACTATCGCAGATTTGGCGGCACGCTCTACCACCGGACCGCGTTTGCAGGCGCCACGACGGGACAACAGTTGCTCTACGCGCTGGATGAGCAAGTGCGCAGGCACGAAGCAGAAGACCGCGTGAAGAAATACGAGGGCCAAACATTTTTGTCGGCGGTGATCGACGGGGGCGGCGTTTGCCGTGGCATTTGTGCCATGGACTTGCGGTCCATGGAAGTAAAAGCGTATCCAGCCGACGCAGTGATTTTCTGCACGGGCGGCATTGGCGCGATCTTTGGACGCTCAACAAATTCTGTGGTGTGCACGGGATCTGCGCAGTCGGCGCTGTTTCAGCAGGGGGTCGACTACGCGAACGGCGAGTTCATTCAGGTCCATCCGACAGCCATACCTGGAGAAGACAAGCTGCGGCTCATGAGCGAATCTGCGCGCGGCGAAGGCGGCCGCGTCTGGGTGCCGAAAAATCCGGCTGATACGCGCCCCGCGAAGAGCATTCCTGAGGGCGAACGCTTCTATTTTCTAGAAGAGTGGTACCCCAAATTCGGAAACCTTGTACCGAGGGACATTGCGACTCGGGCGATTCATCGCATTGTCTATCAGGAAAAGCTTGGGATACGCGGCCAGGCGGCGGTGTATCTGGACGTCACGCATATACCGAAGGAAGTTTTGGATCGCAAGCTGGAAGGCATCCTGGAAATCTACGAAAAGTTCCTTGGCGTCGATCCGCGCAAAGAGCCGATGAAGGTTTTTCCAGCGATGCACTACACGATGGGCGGCATTTGGGTGAACTCCGAGGATCAGGCCACCAACGTTTCCGGAATTTATGCCGCCGGAGAATGCGAATACCAATATCACGGGGCAAACCGCTTGGGGGCCAACTCACTCGTATCCTGCATTTTTGGCGGAGGATTGGCTGGGCCCGCGGCCGTGAAGTATGCGCGCAGCCTTGCAAGCGGCTGCGACGCGGTTGGCTCAAACGTCTATGAGATGGAGCGCAAACGGCAGGAAGAAAAAAATCAGGCGCTGATTTCACCGGACGGCACCGAAAACCCAATGACCATCTGGCGCGAACTCGGCGAAGTAATGACTGAACACGTGACAGTGACGCGCATCAACAAAGATTTGCAGGCGGCGGATGCAAAGATTCTCGAACTTCAGGAGCGCTACGGCAGAATCAATCTGAGCGATCGCACGAGATGGTCCAACCAGACACTGAATTTTGCGAGGGAGCTGGGAAATATGCTGGTTCTCGCGCGAGTCGTGACACTTGGTGCGTTGCAACGTAATGAATCGCGTGGTGCCCACTACAAGCCGGACTTCCCAGAGCGCGATGACGCGAATTGGCTGAAAACCACTCGCGCTAAATGGGTGAATGGCGAAATTCAACTCAGTTATGAACCGGTGGATGTTTCGCAAATTCCGCCGCGAGCGAGGCGCTATGACGCGGCCAAGTAACTCCTGTGTGATAGCTGCCGGTCGCGATTTCCGCCCTGCGTGGACTTTCGAGATTTGCCGAGGACTTTATGCCTGACGCCAAAGAGGTAATCGTTCGGGTAAAACGGCAGGTCAGTCCCAAGGGGACGCCCTATTGGGAAGAGTTCGCGTTGCCGTGGCGCCCCGCGATGAACGTCATCATTTGTCTGCGAGACATCGCGGAAACACCGGTCACGCGCGACGGCAAGAAGACCACGCCGATTAGCTACGACTCCAACTGCCTCGAAGAAGTGTGCGGCTCGTGCGCAATGCTCATCAACGGGAAAGCACGAATGGCGTGCTCCGCGCTGGTAGATAAACTCGAGCAACCGATCCGCCTTGAACCTTTCTCAAAATTTCCTGTAGTCCGCGACCTAGCTGTTGACCGCCAATTCATGTTCGAAAGCCTAAAGCGTGTCAAAGGCTGGATTCCGATTGACGGGACTTACGATCTCGGTGAAGGTCCCCGAATGGCGCCGGAGACCCAGGAAAAAGCCTATCCGCTCTCACGTTGCATTTCTTGCGGAAGCTGCCTGGAAGTCTGCCCCCAGGTAAATGACAACAACCAGTTCATCGGCGCGGCAATCATCAGCCAGGTGCGGCTTTTCAATATGCATCCCACTGGTGCGATGCACGCCAAAGAACGCATCTCGGCGCTTATGGAACCTGGCGGCATCCAGGACTGCGCGAACGCCCAAAACTGTGTGAAAGCTTGCCCAAAAGACATCCCCTTGACCGAATCGCTCGCTGAAATAAACCGGCAAGCGTGGAAACAAGCGCTCGTTGGCTGGCTAATAGGGTAGAATCTCGCCGCACCCTTTCCATTGGAGGAATACATGCGTCTGGCCCGCTTCACGCTAATTGCTTGTCTGCTCGCTGCTGGATTTCTGTTGGGTCAGGTTGCGACGGGTGACGACATCGCCGATCGCGCGAAGAAGCTCCATTTTTCAACGATCGTTCTCGACACGCACGATGACACGACGCAACGCTTCTTCTCGAAGGACTTTGACATCGGCAAGCGCAATCCCGACGGGCACATCGACATCCCGCGCATGCGCGAAGGCGGAATGAACGCCATTTTCTTTTCCATCTGGATAGACGGCAGAATCATGGGCCCGGCGGCGGTCCAGAAGGCGCTGGATCAGATCGACGCGGTCCACGAAAACGTAAATAAATATTCAAAGGACATGACGTTTTGTCGCACCGCAGAAGAAGTCCGCCGTGCGCACGCGCAAGGCAAGATTGCCGCGTTAATCGGCGTCGAGGGCGGTCACATGATCGGCAACGACATTCGCGTCCTTCGCATGTTCGGCGACTTGGGCGTTCGTTATATGACTCTCACCCACTTCTATAACGACGAATGGGCGGATTCTTCCACCGCCAAGCCTGAACACAACGGTCTGACAGATTTCGGCAAGCAGATCGTGCGAGAAATGAACCGGCAGGGAATCATGGTCGACATTTCACACGTCTCCGACAAAACTTTCTACGATGCGCTGGAAGTCAGCAAAGCGCCTTTGATTGCCTCGCATTCCTCCTGCCGCGCGCTTTGCAACCATGTCCGCGACATGTCCGACGACATGATCAAAGCACTTGCCGCGAAAGGCGGAGTGATTCAGATCAACTATGAAAAAAGCTTCATCGACCAAGCTTACAAGGACGCTTCGGACAAGTTGACCGGCGGCGTTGTGGCCATGATGGATCAATTCAAGAAAGAGTGCGGCGACAATGACGAATGCCTGAACAAAAAAATGAACGAGATGACGGAAAAAGCCACTGTGGAAGGCAAACTCCCGCATGTAAGCTGGGAAAGAATCATCGACCACATCGATCACGCTGTTAAACTGGTCGGTGCGGATCACGTCGGACTTGGCTCGGATTTCGACGGCGCCAACATGCCCGAGGGCATGGACGACGTCACCCATCTGCCGCAGATCACGGAAGCTCTGATGCGCAAGGGTTACAGCGATGAAGACCTTCGGAAAATCCTCGGCGGCAACTTGCTGCGTGTCTTGGAACAGAACGAAATCGTGAGCCGCGAGATGCGGGCCGCGCAATAACAAAATGAAGCTGTTGGGAGTGTCGAAGACTCTTCTTGGAGCCGGGATGTGTCTTTCGGCGGGACTGGTGCTGGCGGGGGCAATGGCGGCAGACGGAATTTCAGAACGAGCGAGGCAGCTCCATTTCTCTTCCATCGTGATCGACACGCACGACGATACCACCCAGCGTTTTTTAGATCCCGGTTTCGATTTGGGCGCGCGAAATGCGCTGGGTAGCATCGATATCCCACGCATGAAGGAAGGCGGCCTCGGGGCAATCTTCTTTTCAATTTGGATTCCCAGCAAAATTACCGGCCCAGAAGCGGTGAAACGCGCGCTCGCCCAAATCGACGCCATGCACGAGCAGGTTCGCAATCATTCGAGCGATCTCATGCTCGTGACGACCGCCGATGGAATTCGCGAAGCTCACAAACAAGGCAAAATCGCCGCGCTCATAGGCGTCGAGGGCGGTCACATGATCGCGAGTGACCTGGGCGTGCTTCGCCACTATGCAGCGCTTGGCGCGCGGTACATGACTCTGACTCACAGCGGAAATGCCGAGTGGGCCGACTCTTCAACCGCCAAACCAGAGCACAATGGCCTCTCGGAATTTGGCAAGGACGTCGTGCGAGAGATGAACCGTCTCGGAATGATTGTCGATATCTCTCACGTCAGCGACAAGACCTTTGCCGACGTTTTGGCAATGAGCAAAGCGCCCGTGTTTGCTTCGCATTCCGACTGCCGCGCGATCTGCGATGCCCCGCGTAACATGACCGACGACATGATCAGGGCGCTGGCCGCCAAGGGCGGCGTCATTCAAATCAATTACCACGTTGGCTTTCTGAGCCAGGAGTTTCGGAACGCAGAGAAAGCCCATCCGGAGTGGGACAAAGCGATCGCCCTGGAAGTCCAGAAACGATGCGGAGATAGACAGGGCTGCCAACTGATCGAAGGCGACCGCGTCACCAGGGAATATGTTTTGCGCGGCGATTTGCCAAAAGTCGAGTGGACCAAAATTATTGAGCACATTGATCACGCCGTGAAAGTTGCCGGAATCGATCACGTTGGTCTTGGCTCCGATTTCGACGGCGCGAACATGCCCTTCGGCATGGAAGACGTGAGCAAGCTACCGCAAATCACGAACGCTCTTCTGGAAAAAGGCTATTCCGAGGGTGACGTGAAGAAGATTCTCGGCGAGAATACTCTTAGGGTAATGGCGGAGGTCGAGCGCGTCAGCCGCGAGTTGAATGCCGCGAAGTAGTCGCAATCCGCCTTCGGGGACAATCGTAAGAACTTAATTCGGAGAGGGAAGAGCAATGCATAAATGTGGATGGCTGATGACCGCGGGGCTCGTGTTCTTTGCTGCCGTGCCCTGCAACGATGCGCGGGCGCAAGCATCACCGGCGCAGACTCCCGCACAACCTAAAGCGGCGACAGGAACCACGCCGGCACACAAGCCTGTAGCAACCAGCCCTTATGATCGCGCTCTACTGCGGCCAGCGCTGCTTACAGCAAAAGCGCCGGCCATGTATCAGGTGAAATTCACGACGACGAAGGGAGACTTTGTCATTAGTGTCACCCGCGCGTGGGCTCCTCTGGGCGCCGACCGCTTCTACAATCTCGTGCGCCATCATTTTTATGACAATACTCATTTCTTTCGCGTGCTGAAGGGATTTGTTGTGCAGTGGGGCATCAGCGCGTATCCCCCGGTCACGGCGGCCTGGGAGCATGCGCCTATTAAGGATGATCCCGTCATTCAGAGCAATCTGCGCGGCTACGTCACATACGCAAAAACCGGCGATCCAGACACGCGCACCACCGAGGTTTTCATCAATCTTCATGACAACCAGCGGCTGGATACCATGGGTGGGTTCGCTCCACTTGGCCAGGTAACCGAAGGAATGGAAGTTGTCGATGCGCTCTATGCGGACTATGGCGAGGGTGCTCCCAGTGGCCAGGGTCCGGACCAGGATAAGATTCAAAAACTTGGGAAGCCTTATCTCGATAATGGTTTCGATAAGTTAGATTGGATCAAGACGACGACCTTGATACTACCCCCCGGAGCGACGCCGGCAAAGCCAACGACCGCGAGTAAGCCGACCCCAGCGCCTTCAGGGCAGAAGCCATAGCCAGCGCGAATTTATGATTGATTACTTTTTTGCGTTTGCTGCATCTAAAGTTTTGTCAAGGTCTTCTTTTGACTTAGAGGGGACCCCGAGGTATTCTCAATTTTAATGATGACCTGTCGCCAGATTATGTGTTGTTCGTGCGCACGCAAGGCTGCGTGTTGTATGACACCCATCTCTGGCCAAGGGAGTTTCCGGACTTAGCGCTTCTCTAAGATTCAAAGTTCCGAAGCCCACGTTGCCAGAGTTTCAGGCCACGTGGGTTTTTTGTTTTTAGGACACGTTTTTGGGAACAGGTGATTCAGCCATGGCCGAAGTCAAAGAAACCAAAGCGCAACGCGCTGAGCGTTTCAAGCTCGCAAAGAATGCATGGGAGCATTTTGAAGACATTCGCGGATTTGCGCGCGACGGCTACGCTTCGATTCCGCCTGAATGGTTCAGCACCTATTTCCGGTCCTGGGGCGTATACACCCAGGGAGACGGCGCAGGAGTGGTCGGGGGCATAGGCGGAGAAGGCAAGTCCACGCCGTACTTCATGGTACGCATTCGCATCCCGAACGGTTTGCTGCGCACCGACCAGGTTCGCGCGGTAGCGGATATTGCCGAGCGGCACGCCCGAGGCGTCGCCGATATTACCGTCCGGCAAAACTTTCAGTTGCATTGGGTGACGCTGGAATCGCTTCCGGAAGTCCTGGAATCGCTCTGGCGTGCCGACTTGACCACAACCGGCGCCTGCGGAGACGTCGCGCGCAACATCACCGGCTGCCCCGTCGCAGGCTTGGATGCGGAAGAAATTGTGGATGCCTCGCCGCTGGCCCTGGCGATCGACCGCGAATTGGGCGGCGCTGCAGCCTTCTACAATTTGCCCCGCAAATTCAAGATTTCCATCACTGGGTGCAGACACTGGTGCTCGTATCCGGAAATCAACGACGTTGCGTTAACGGCCACCACGCGTAAAAGGCGCGGGGTGGTTGAAACTGGATTCTCACTGCGAGTCGGCGGCGGCCTCTCGACCGATCCGCATATCGCCCTCCGTCTCAACGCGTTCATCCAGTGGGACCAAGTCGTCCCTGTGGCACGCGGCGTCGCAGAAATGTTTCGCGCCAGCGAGACGCTTCGGCAGAGCAGGGAAAAGGCTCGCTTAAAGTTCTTGTTCTTACAGCAAGGCTGGACCGCAGAGAGTTTCCTGAACGAGTTGCAGCGCCAGATTGGTTTCTCTCTCGATCCCGCCGAGCCGGAAGAAGTTTCTGCGGACATCCACCGCGATCACGTCGGCATTCACGCCCAAAAGCAAGACGGCCTCGTCTACCTCGGCGCTTCCGTACTTCGTGGCCGCATCACCCCGCAGCAATTGCGCGCCGCCGCGGATCTGGCGGATCGCTACGCCGACGGCCACATTCGAACCACCACGATGCAAAATCTCCTAATCGTCAACGTGCCCCAACGCGATGCGGTCACCGTCGCTCATGAGCTTGAAGTTGCTGCCCTGCCGGTGCAAGCCTCGGTGTTCGCTCGCGGAACCGTGGCTTGCACAGGCTCTGAATTTTGCAAGCTCGCACTCACGGAAACAAAAGGCTTTGCGCGATGGCTCACGCAGGAGCTCGAAGAACGACTCCCCAATTTTCAAGAACAGTTGCGCCTCAACATCACAGGCTGCCCGAACAGTTGCGGGCAGCATTGGATTGCCGATATCGGGATCGAAGGCAAGAAAATCAAAGTGGATGGCCGCATGGTGGACGCCTATTACTTCTGCATCGGCGGAAGCGTCGGACAGCTTGCGTCGATCGCGCGGCCCGTGGGTTATCGGTGCGCCGCCTCGGACGTCCCAGACGCGATCGAGCGATTGCTTGTAAGCTTCGAGGAGCGCCGCGAGCAAGGCGAAAATCTGCGGAGATTTCTGGCACGCCATTCGAATGAAGACATTCGGTCGATCCTAGCAGGTAGTTTTGTCGTCGCCGTTGACCGCGATCTGGCGCTCGGGCAAGTACCGCAGGGAGTGGAAGGCTGACGCATGAGCCTCTTCCCCATCTTCGTAAAGCTAGAAGGTCGGCTGGTCGTCGTTATCGGCGGCGGGAACATTTCCGAAGCCAAGATCCCAGGCGTGCTGGCCGCTGGCGCACGCATTCGTCTGATCGCACCAGCTATCACCCCACAAATTGCCGAATGGGTGCGTTTCGGCAAAATCGATTGGCTGCCGAAGGAATTTGCGCCGACGGATTTGGACGGTGCTTTTCTGACAATAGCGGCCACTTCGGCGGCAGGGGTGAACCAAGCTGTTTTTCGCGAAGCCGAAGCGCGCGGGATTTTGTGCAATGCCGTCGACGACATCGAGAACTGCCATTTTTACTACGGTGCCGTCGTGCAGCGCGGTGATTTGCAAATCGCGATCTCCACGAACGGCAAAAGCCCGGCACTCGCGCAGCGTCTCCGTCAGGAGTTCGAGTCGGAGTTCGGCCCGGAATATGAAACCTGGCTGCAATGGCTCGGCGCGGCGCGCGAAGCTCTCCGTGCCAGCGGTCCGAGTTCGGATACAACTAAGAAGTTACTACATGAACTGGCGAGCAAACCGATGTTCGAAGAATTTCTCAGGCAAGCCAGCAGACGGCCGGGACATCGAGGAGCGGCGTAATGGGCAAAGTCTATCTAATCGGCGCGGGCCCCGGCGATCCGGAATTACTGACGCTGAAAGCCGCGCGACTTCTGGCGTCAGCGAACGTCGTCCTGCATGACTCTCTTGTGAGTCGCGAAGTGCTCGAACGAATCCCGTCCGGCGCGGAAATAGTCGATGTCGGCAAACGCTGCGGCAAAAAGTTGCTCACGCAGGATGAGATCAACGCGCTACTGGTGAGCTACGCCGCTTCGTACGATGTGGTTGTCCGTTTGAAGGGTGGCGATCCCTCGATCTTCGGACGTGCTGGCGAGGAGCTGCAAGCCCTGCGCGAAGCGCACGTGGAGTATGAGGTCGTTCCCGGCGTGACGGCCGCATTGGGCGCCGCGGCTGCCGCTGGAATTTCCCTTACGGACCGCCGACTCGCCTCGCAAGTTTTGCTTTCGACGTTTTCTCGCGGCGTGGACGCGAATGCGATGGATTGGGGCTGCCTCACGCCTGCCACCACTCTTGTTCTTTACATGCCGGGGCCGGATTACGCGGAGGTTTCGCGCCGCCTCGTGGAAGCGGGCCTGCCGAACGATTTGCCCTGCGTCATCGTTTCTGGCGCCTCTGGTTCGCAGCAACAGGTGCGCTGGAGCAGCGTCGGTTTACTTTCTGTCGAAGAGAAATTACCCGCACCGGCACTGATGATCGTAGGCCGCGTCGCGTCGCAGCAGATTCGCGAAATCGGCGATGCATTCTGGCACGGCGAACGGAACGAGCGCGGAACGCGGACGGTTTCCGTAAGTTAGTCAGGAGAGAACGAAATGAGTAGCGATGAAAAAGAAGTTCCGTTGAAGAAACCCTGGCGTTTATCGCTGGATAGCTGGGCCGTTGTAGTGGCGCTGCTTGCAGCGCTACTAGTTCGCGCCGGAGTCTTCAAACATATCCCGTGGTGAGCGATTCACGAGCAAAACGAAGAGAAAAAAGGACAAAAAATGGCAGATGCAGTCGTAATTCCCCACGTGCAGCCGGTCCAGCCGGCGCTCCGTTTTCTTCGGCTCATACCCGGCGTGCTTTTGCTCGCAGCCATAGGCTATGCAGGCAAGCTACTCGAACAAAACGTCGGCAAATACGCGAAGGCTCATCACTGGGTCTTTCCGAATATCGAGTATGTTCTTTGGGCCATTCTCCTGGGGCTTTTGATCTCGAACACGGTTGGCGTTCCGGAAATCTTTCGTACCGGCGTTGCCACCTACGAATTCTGGCTGAAGGCTGGCATCGTTCTCCTGGGCTCGCGTTTCCTGCTCGGTGACATCCTCAAATTGGGAGGCGTAAGCCTTCTGCTCGTGGCGATCGAAATCGTTGGCGCCATAGCTTTCATGACACTCCTCGGCCGCCTTTTCAAGCTGAAGCCGAAGTTAACCACGTTGCTCGCCGTCGGCTCCGCCGTTTGCGGTGTCAGCGCAATAATTGCCACAAAAGGCGCCATCGATGCTGACGACGAAGACTCTTCCTTTTCAATCGCCGCCATTCTCGCGCTCGGCGCGTTCGCACTTTTCACGTTTCCGCTGATCGGACATTATTTGCATCTGGGCGACCGCGCCTACGGGATTTGGGCGGGCCTTGCGGTAGACAACACCGCCGAAGCCACCGCCGCGGGTGCGCTCTATTCCGACGCGGCAGGCAAATTGGCCGTTCTCGTGAAGTCCACGCGTAATGCCATGATCGGCTTCGTCGTACTCGCCTACGCCATCTATTGGGCCAGCCAGGGCCAAGCCAAAGCGGTCGGCAACAAAGCCGCGTTCCTTTGGCAAAAGTTTCCCAAGTTCGTCCTTGGCTTCCTTTTCATCTCGGTGCTCGCCACCTATCAGTTCTTCAGCAAAGATCAGGTGGGCTCGCTCGCCAATCTTTCGCGTTGGGCTTTTCTGCTCACGTTCGCTGGCGTCGGCCTCCGGACAAATTTCCGCGACATGCGCAAACAAGGCCTTCGTCCCTTCGCCGTGGGAGCCATCGGCGAAGTCGTGATTGCGGTGTTTACCCTGGGGTTGGTCGTTGGAGCCGAAAAACTCTTCGGCTTCTGATCTACCAGAGCACAAAACAAAAGGGGCGCGGAATCGGCATTCGGCTTGCCGAATTACAAACGCGCCCCCTTTTTGTTTTCTCTCTTCTCTATAACCCGAGAACGTTCACCAATTCCCGCACCGACGCCGAGGACTTCTGTAGCGCCGCATTTTCTTCCGCTGTCAATTTGATCTGAATGATTTCTTCAGCGCCGCCTGCGCCCAACTTCACCGGGACGCCAACAAACAGCCCCTTGATCCCATACTCTCCGTCCAGGTATACCGCGCAAGGCAGAATCTTCTTCTTATCCTTCAAAATGGCTTCCACCATTTCGACCGCCGCCGCCGACGGCGCATAGTAAGCCGAGCCCGTCTTCAAAAGGTTGACGATCTCCGCCCCACCCTTTCTCGTACGCTCGACGATGGCGTCGATCTTTTCCTTCGGCAGCAAGTCGGGGAGGGGAATTCCCGCCACAGTCGAATAGCGTGGCAGCGGCACCATATCGTCGCCGTGCCCGCCGAGCACAAACGAGTGCACGTTTTCAACGCTCACCTTACACTCAGTCGCCACAAATGAGCTCATGCGCGCCGAGTCCAGCACTCCAGCCATTCCAAGCACGCGATTTTTCGGGAACCCGCTCACCTTGAACGCCGCTTGCGCCATGGCATCCAGCGGATTGGTCACCACAATGATGACGCAGTTCGGCGAATGCTTGACAATCTGCTCGACGACCGCCTTCACCACGTCATAGTTCGCCTTCAGCAAGTCATCCCGGCTCATCCCAGGCTTGCGCGGAAAACCCGCCGTAATCACCACAATGTCGCTGCCCGCGGTGGCACTGTAATCGCCAGTCGCCGTCGAAGCCCCTGTCGCCCGCGAATCCGTCCGCGTGATCGGCCCAGACTCCAGCATGTCCAACGCCTTACCCGCCGGTGGCCCATCCAAAATATCCGTCAGCACCACATCAGCTAGCTCCAAATCCACAATCCGCTGCGCCGTAGTCGATCCCACAAATCCGCCGCCCACCACCGTTACTTTCTTCCTGCTCATTCAACCGTCTCCTCGTTTTATCGGGAATTCCTCTGCGCAGTCTCCGCGTACTCTGCGTCTCTGCGTTATCTTGTTCTTGGTTTTTGTCTTTGTACTTGATCTTCAGCCCGCCACAGCCGCAGCCTGCATATTCTCAATAATCGCAGTAGCAAACGCCGCGGTGCCGACTTTTGTAGCGCCCGGCATCAGCCGCTCAAGATCATACGTTACACGTTTCTGCTGAATCGTCCGTGCAATTCCGTCCTCAATCAACTGCGCAGCCTCTTTCCATCCAAGAAACTCAAACATCATCGCCCCCGACAGCATCACGGAACTCGGATTGATCACATCCTTGTCCGCGTACTTTGGTGCCGTCCCATGCGTAGCCTCAAACACCCCGAAGCCATCTCCGATATTTGATCCCGGCGCCATCCCCAGCCCGCCCACCTGTGCCGCACATGCATCCGAAAGATAATCGCCATTGAGATTCGAAGTTGCCAGCACGCTATATTCATCCGCCCGCAGCAACACCTGCTGAAATACCGAATCCGCGATGCGGTCGTTAATCATTAATTTTTTCTTCCACTGTCCCTTGCCATGCGTCGAGTAAATTGCGTCCAGCGTCTGCTTCACTTCATCACAAATCGCTTTCGTAAACGCTTCTGTCGCCTGCTCCAACCCAGGCTCGATCATCGCCGCGTTCTGTTCGACGCTCAGGCCTGCGTTCTTGTCCAGGTTGTCGAGAATCCAGCTCTCGCGCTCGGTAACCGTCTGCGCCCGGAATTCCTCGCGTGCCAGGTCGTAACCCCAATCCCGGAACGCGCCCTCGGTAAACTTCTGAATATTCCCTTTATGAACCAGCGTCACGCTTTTTCGACCGTGCGCCAGCGCGAACTTGATCGCTCGCCGAACCAGCCGCTTCGTCCCAGTCGGTGAAATCGGCTTGATCCCCACTCCCGAGTCCCACCGAATCTGCTTCTTACCGTCCTTCAGCATTTCGTGATTCAGAAATTCGAGCAGCTTCTTCACTTCTGGCGTGCCAGACTTCCACTCAATCCCGATGTAAACGTCTTCCGTGTTCTCGCGAAAGATAACGATGTCCATCTTCTCGGGCTGCTTGACAGGGGAGGGAACTCCTTCGAAATATCGCACCGGCCGCTCGCAGGAATACAGATCCAGAATCTGTCGCAGTGCAACGTTCAGCGAACGAATCCCGCCTCCCACCGGAGTCGTCAGTGGCCCCTTGATGGCCACGCGAAAATCGCGAATAGCGTCAACGGTCTCATTCGGCAACCATTCTTTGAAAGCATTGAACGCCTTCTCCCCGGCAAATACCTCAAACCAGGCCACACTGCGCTTGCCACTGTACGCATGCTCCACGGCCGCGTCAAAAACGCGCCGCGAAGCCTTCCAAATGTCGCGCCCCGTGCCATCACCTTCAATGAACGGAATGATCGGTGTGTCCGGAACCTGCAATTCGCCCCCGCTATACCCGATCCCTCTGCCTCCGACAGGAACAGCCTGACCGTTGTACGAACTCTTCATGAATGCAAATCCTCCCTGGATTTTCGACTGCTTCCTGTTGGAAAACGGCGCGGTCGTCGCCTAGCCAAGTGATTTCCGCACATCTTCGCGAACCAGAAAACATACCACAATGCACGCGAACTTCGAAATGCGGAGCAAATCTGGGCACTCAAAAGCCCTGATTAAAGACTCATCTGTGCCAAACTCAAATGATTCGTGTTATATGCTTATCTAACGGGGCTGCCCGGAGGTCCACAACGTGCAGCAAGGAGATACCGAGATGATGCTTGATTGGAATGAGTACCAGAAAGAGCTCGGAGCGAGAATTGGCGAGTTGGCAAAGCTCAGCCCAGACACGGTCCGTGGATATCAAACGCTAAGCGCCGCCAACTCCAAGTCCGGTAAGTTGGACGAAAAGACACGGCAGCTGATTTCGCTCGCTATCGCTGTGACAACGCGTTGCGACGGCTGCATCACGTTCCACTCAGAAGCGGCGCTCAAAGCAGGAGCGACAAAGGAAGAAATTTCCGAAGCCTTGGGCGTAGCTGTGGCGATGAACGCCGGCGCAGCGCTCGTTTACTCGACCCGTGTGCTGGACGCGGTCGCCGCTCATACCGCGAAAGCACAGGGCGCCTGATCCGAGTGACGTGGTCATCGCGTAGCGCTACCTCTTTTTCTTTGCCTTCGAAGCTTTCACAGCTTTGGCTGGCTTCGGCCGAATCACATCCCCAGCCCGCGTTCTGCTGGCTTTAGGAGTGCCTTGCGTGGCAACGACATGCTTCGTCAGGTCCACGGTAAACGCATCCATGCTCGAAGTTTTATCGGTAGTTTCGTCTACCCCCAGCGACTCGCAAAGAATCGAGTTCTCATCCACCGTCAGCCGCAGAAATCCATGCGTCGTGTTGTTATAAACATTTAGTGTCAGCTGATTGCCCTTCCCGTCGTTGCCTGGAATACCTGGCTGCGGATTCAGGCCGTTTTTCCCCTTGCGCGGATTGCTGAGATTTAGATACCCGCCATTGCCCGCGACGACGTATGGTATTTGCCGGCCATCAGTCTTCATCGTGCGCGTATATCGCTCGTAAAGGTGCGCGTGACCCGAAAGCACCATGTCCGGCCAGATATTTGCCGTCGTGCACGCGGCGTCGATCTGCGCGAGCATTGCTGGGCTCGGGAAATGCGAGCTGCTGATAGTGAAAGGCGGATGATGTACCGCAAGTAGAAGCGCAAAGGGAGCCGCCCCATTCTGTGCGCGCTGCGCCGCCGCTGCCGCCAGCTGGCTTTGCAAAAATTGCAGTTGCGCCATTCCGGTCGTCGCGTCGCTGATGATTCCTGTGCTCTCACCCGTATTGGAATACAGCCCGATGACCTTTAAAAACGGCGCGTTCAAAGTGAAGTAAACCCCAGGCTGAGTCATTGTGGTGCGCGCAAATCCCTTTGCCGAAGGATCATTCGTCGGCGCTTTTGAACAGAAGTTTTCGTAAAAAGGTGCGAGAGAGAACGCCACCGGCTCGCTTTTAAAGAGCACGCCGTCGTGATTTCCAGGTATGGCGAAGATGGGCCCTGCGTAATCCCGGTAAGGATCGTAAAACTGGTCGTAATAATAGCGTTCCTGACCGAAATAATAGACGACGTCCCCCAGGTGGTAGAAAAAAGCGGGCCGGCCGCTCGCAAATGTTTCCGTGCCGAGGTCAGTGGACATGGCGTCGGCCACGGCAAATTGGTGCGAAGGCTCCTTGACGCCTCCCGTGTCTCCCACGGAGTGAAAAACAAGCTTCCCGGCAGCCTGAATTTGCTGTGAAGCGTTCGCCCCGATCACGTCGCTTAGCGACATTATCGCCGGCATTCTCCACGGCGCAGGAATAACCTCGGTGGCTGGAAGTTCTGCGACGCTGGAATCGGCGGCCACGTCTTGTGGATTGAACTCGTCGTAATTGTCGGGAGAGGGCTTGGGATTCGCAAAAGCAAAGCCAGGACCGGCCATAGTATGTCCCTCCGTAGATGTAATCCGAACTGACTCACACTGTGAGGTAACGTAACACAACAAAGTTCGCCGGACCATAAGCCAGCAGTTACTCGGCGATGACCGCCACATGAAAAACGCCCGCGGCCGAGGCCACGGGCGTTCTGATTACCTGCTTTTCAATTTTCGTTCCTGAGACCTCGGTTCACTCGCCAGGTTTAAAAACTGCTCGTTAGAACATATTCCACAGGAACTGGTTATAAACCTCGTGGTGATACTGCACCTCGGGCGCCTTCACAAACGTGCCCAGCAGTCGTGAGCAACGATCCGCCGAGGCCTGCTTCAAGTCCGCGTAGCGCCCCTTCACATCCGCGCCGAGCAGTTTCGTGGTCCATTCCGATTTCTTAAAGTCCTCCAGCGCCGTATAAATATTGTCCGGCAGGTAGCGCTCCGCTTGTCGCAAGTTCTTGATCTTGGCGGTCTCCCCATCGAGGCCCGTTTTGAAAATGGAATACATCACAAGGTAAGGATTCGCGTCCGGTGCTACCGAGCGTACCTCGACGCGCATGCTCTTTTCGTTGCCGATGGGAATGCGAATCATTGAGCCGCGATCCACTGGCGACGCCTTGATCTGGTTGGGCGCCTCAAAGTGCGGATCCAGCCGGCGATACGCGTTGACGCTGGCATTCAACAGCAAGCAGTTGTCGTTGCCGTGCGTCAAAATGCGGTCCACGAAGCCCCAGCCCATCTTGCTGAGTTTTTCTTCGCCCTTCGGGTCCCAGAAAAGGTTCTTGCCGTTCTCGCTGATCGAAACGTTCGTGTGCATCCCGTTGCCGTTCACGCCGACGACCGGCTTCGGCAAAAAGCACGCCGTAGTTCCCATGCGAGTCGCCACTTGCCGGCAGATTAATTTGTAAAGCTGAATCTGGTCGGCAGCCTGCACCACTTCGCCATAGCCATAATTGATTTCGAACTGCGAAGGCGCCACTTCCGGGTGGTCCTTTTCATTCTGGAAGCCCATCGCGCGTTGCACTTCTGCGGTCGTGTCGATGAACATGCGCAGTGGATCGCCGGGAAGGGAATGGTAATAACCGCCGGTATTTACGTACTCAAATTTTCCCGTCTCATGGTAATGCCGCTCCGCGTTTTCTCCCTTGAACAGGAAGCCTTCGATCTCATTTGCGGCGTTAAGTGTGTAGCCTTCCTTCTTGTGCAGCGCGCCGGCGTACCCTTTCAGCACTCCTCGAATGTCAGCGCTATAAGGCGAGCCGTCCTTGTCGATCACTTCGCCGAACACCAGCACCTTGCCGGACCCAAAAACATCCGACGGCCCCCAATAGAACGCACCCCAATCCATCGCCAGTCGCAAATCGCTCTCGCGCTGCGCCGTGAACCCGCGAATCGATGACCCGTCAAACGTCAGGTTGTCCCAGCTCTTGATCAGAAACTTTTTGTCATAGTCCAGCATGTGCAAGCGGCCTTCGAGGTCGCTAAATAGCACGGTCACGGCCTTGATGCGCTTCTCGTCCGTCAGGTATTTGATCCGCTCTTCCTGGACTTTGTGCGGCGCAATCCGGTTCTTGCGCTGTTCTTTGGCCTTCAGGTTCAGCTCCTCGAGCTCGTCGTAGGAAAGAGCAAGAAAATTACGCAGTTCGTTCGACATGAATCTCCTCAAAATGAGATGAAATAGGGGACTGCAGTGCAATACGAGGCATGCAGGCGCTCAGCATCGGACCGTAGGGTATCGCGGCGGTCTTGCAAGCGTCAAATCGAAAAATCATTTAGAGCTATCGAAAAAATAGATGAAGAACCGGACAATTTGTCCTGTCGCAGCACTGAAAATTGCCCTAGTCGTAATATTCCTGCCCGAGATGCGTGATCAAATCCTCGCCCATCATCCAGCGCAGCGTATTCTTCAGCTTCATCGACTGGATAAAGAGGTCGTGCTCGGGATACAGGCCCGGAGCGGTCATCGGCGACTTAAAGTAAAAGCTTAGCCACTCCTGAATGCCTTTCATTCCAGCGCGTTGCGCGAGATCCAGGAACAAGACCAGGTCCAGAACCAGCGGCGCAGCCAGAATCGAGTCGCGGCACAGGAAATCCACCTTGATCTGCATCGGATAGCCAAGCCAGCCGAATATGTCGATGTTGTCCCAGCCCTCTTTATTATCGCCGCGCGGCGGGTAGTAGTTGATGCGCACCTTGTGATGCATCTTGCCGTAGAGCATCGGATAAAGCTTGGGCTGGAGAATGTACTCAAGAACGCTGAGCTTGGATTCTTCCTTAGTTTTGAACGAACCCGGATCTTCCAACACTTCGCCGTCGCGGTTTCCCAGAATGTTCGTCGAGAACCAGCCGTCCAGCCCCAGCATGCGTGCCTTAAATCCCGGAGCTAAAATCGTCTTCATCAACGTCTGCCCAGTCTTAAAGTCCTTGCCGCAAATCGGCACACTGTGTTCCTGCGCAAGCTCTTGAATCGCGGGGAAGTCCACAGTGAGGTTCGGCGCTCCGTTGGCAAACGGTACTCCGCTCGTTATCGCCGCCCATGCATACAGCATCGAAGGCGCGATGGCCGGATGATTCGACTTCATCGCCTCTACGAATTTCTCCGGCGTCGAGTGCACTTCTTCCGGCTTCACGAATACTTCCGTCGACCCGCACCAGCACATCACCAGGCGTGAGACTCGCGAACTCTTCCGATAATTCGCGATGTCTTCCTTAATCTTCAGCGCGAGCTCGTATTTGTTCTTGCCCTTCTTGATGTTCGGGCCATCCAGCAATTTGACGTAGTCATGATCGAACGCAGCTTTCATCGGCTTGATGCCGGAAAGGAAAGTCTTCACCTTCGCGAGATCCTGCGGATTCAGCACCCCCGCATTTGCCGCGGATTGGTAGGCGTTGTCCTTAAAAATATCCCAGCCGCCGAACGTAAGATCCTTCAAGTCCGCCAGCGGCACAAACTTCTTGACCAGCGGGGACCGTCCCTCCGTGCGCTTGCCAAGACGAATGGTGCCCAATTGTGTGAGCGAACCGACCGGCTGCGATTTGCCTTTACGGACCAATTCCACTCCGGCCATAAAAGTAGTGCTGACGGCGCCCATGCCAGGAATAAGTATTCCGAGTTTTCCCTTCGGCGGCGCAATTTTCCCAGGCTTTTCCATGCAACTCCTCGATGACAGAGATTTGCAAACACCAGCGCAGGCAGCAGATAGCTATCGTCTGCCCAGACAAACCAGTAATGATGAGCGAAGAACGCAGGATTTGCAAATCGGGTCGGCTCATCCGCAAAAAAAAGCAGAGTGCCCGATGCGCTGAGGGAGAAAATTGGCTCCAGAAGAGGCTCAGTGAGTCAGACGACGCAGCAACAAAACGCAATCCCATTTACGCCCGTCGGCGGCAGGAACTTCCATATTCAAGCCACTACCGCATGCACGGCATTCTTGGCCGCCGGTTTGCTTTCTTCCGAGCCCACCGTGAAATAAAACGTCGCGCCAAATCCCGGCTCCGAATCGACCCAGATTCGTCCTGCGTGTTTGTGAATGATCCGCTGCACGGTTGCAAGGCCGATTCCCGTTCCCTCGTAATCCTTCTCGCGATGAAGCCGCTGAAAGGGCGCGAAGAGCTTGTCGGCAAATTTCATGTCGAATCCAGCGCCATTGTCCCGCACGAGAATGGCTTGTTTGCCGTCTATGATTTTGCTGCTGATCTCGATCGACGCGTGCTCCCGTTTTCGCGTGTACTTGACGGCATTCGACAGCAGATTGACGAGCACTTGCCGCATCAGCCCGTAGTCACACTTAAGGAACGGCAGAGGGCCGACTTTCCATGCGATCCCCCGTTCCTTCGTCTCGTCCTTGAATCCTTTTAAGACTTCGTCAACCAGCGTGTTCAGCCCCACGTCTCGAACTTTTAACCCTTGCCGGCTTACTTTCGCCAACTTGAGCAGATCCTCTATCAGCGCCGACATCCGCATGACCCCGTCCTTGATGTTGCGCAGATACCTTTGTCCTTGTTCATCGAGATGCGATTCGTAATTGTCCAGCAGCAGACTGGAAAAACCATGCAGCTGAGTCAGAGGAGCGCGTAAATCGTGCGATACCGAATAAGAGAAGGCTTCGAGCTCCGCATTGGTCGCCTCCAGTTCCGTCGTGCGCTCTTTGATCCGCTGTTCCAGTTCTTCATTCAGTTTGCGGAATTTCTGTTCCAGTCGCTCGCGCTCGATGGCATGCACGATCGACCGGGTCAGATTATTTCCGCTTGCGTCGGACTTGGAGAGGAAGTCTTGCGCGCCTTCTTGCACCAGCTTCAGTGCCAGACTCTGATCGTTCTGCCCCGTGAGTACGATAATTGCTACGCCCCGCGCCTGCGGTCTTGCCTTGAGGAATGTATCGAACCCAAAGCTGTCTGGAAGCGCCAAATCAAGCAGCATGGCGTCGACACCCCCGGCGCCCAGACGCTCAAGTCCGGTTGCCAGCGTGTCAACAATCTCCAAATCGAAGGGTTGATGAGCAGACTCGGCGAGTGACTCCCGAATCATCCGCGCGTCCCCGGGATTGTCTTCGATCAGCAGAACCTTGATTCGTTTCGATTTCATGTCTCTTGGTTCCCCATCTTTTTACTCACGGGGAATCATCGGCAAGAGAAACTCCTGCAGTCTTGCGCTCTCCTCGACAGGCAGCCGGTCCAAATGAATCCCCATTTGATTCCCGCCTAGAACCCGCACCACCGAACCCGCGCCTACCACCGGCTTCATCTTTTGCGTCAGTTCCATGCTTACCTGCACGGACGTCCCTGCAGGCACAGTCCGCGGGGCCTTCACTAGTATTCCATCCAAGCTCACGTCGACCGTTTCGCACCAGATCTCCTCGAATCCAAATCGCAGCCGTACCTTGGAGAGCAACGGAACACGCCGTGTTTGGCGCTTCTCATGATCCATTCGTCCTTGCGTGGCCCGGATGAGCTTCAAGAGACGCTCTCTGTCGACGGGTTTGTAAAGAAAGAAGCTTGCTCCGGCCGCAAATCCTTGAGACATGGCGCTCGGTCGCAGGTCGTCGCTCAGCAGGATGATTGGCGTTGTCCGGTTGGACCCGGCTCGTCGCATCTCCCGAGATAATTCAATTCCGTCGGGAGATCCCATGTGCAAATCGAAAAACACCATGTCGAATTTGCCTTCTTCGAGGAATGTTACGGCCTGGCCGCTGTTCGTCAACGTCAGGGCATCCACACCGGCGGCGTACAATACTTTTTGGATTAGCTCACATGTCGCTGCTTCGTCGTCCACAACAAGAGCTCGCCTTTGCATCTCACTCCCCTGGTTCTGGCCACCGAGTCGCATCCGGCTTCAAATCCCTCGCTGCGAAGCTTGACTTCGCATCGTCCCGGATGCGCGGCCTCAGCCCACTGCAGGTATCTCTGCGCGCGAAACCTCATAGCAATCAAACTGCACGCCCACTCCCAACTTACCTCGCGCTGAGTCGACGCGTTCCACTCGTACGACGTGCCCCGTGCATCGCCATTCCGTGGACGGCTCGTCCGTGATTTCCTCCGGCATGTGCAAGAGGATCTCCACCGTTTCACCTTCGCGGATCGCCGAATTTGTTGCGAAGTACACGCCGTTCTGCGAAAGATTGAGCGACTCCGCGCTCTCTTCAGGCTGTGCCGATTTCCAGATGCGTAAGCGCAAAGGAGTCTTCAAACACAGGCGACGAGACAAACGACGGTCTAAACTCGTGATTTTCATTGTTGTCTCCGTGCACCAGGGCTAGGAGTGGCACAGTTGTGACCTACAAAGGGAGCATTACGGTGGCCATCGGCATGCCCCTTTTCGTTATAAATCTCAAGGCGCCACGTGCGTCATGCGAGCTTCGCGGCTGCCTCCCAACGGAAACAAGCGGCATATCGGCGGTAAGCCGTCTACACCGGCTTTTGGTCAGCAGCACTCTCTCCGCTAAGTTCCGTGGCTGGTCCGCCAAAAGTGAGATATAGAATCGACACCTATAAGGCCCTAATGTGTGGGGTTTCACGCAGATTCAGGAAATCAACGTTTTACGGAATATCCTGACGTCGGTTCAGGGAGCTCCGCCTCAGCAGGTCGCGTCACAAGGAAGCAATTTGATGGGACACAATTCAGCCTTGGTGAGCCCTATATCACTTCTTGTCTTCTCTGCGGGCACTGCAATTTTTGGTTCGTTCACTTTCCCAATACAGGAAGCGTGCCAGATTGGGAAAGATGAAGAAGGAATTGAGCTCCATTCGACTGTACCTTCTCTCCCGCATTTGTCCCGAAATTTTAATCCGCGACGATCTTCTCCGCCGCTGAATTAGCATCCGCGCCGTCGCCTAAAACCAGTCGCTTCGATATGCCACCCACCAACTTGCATACACGATGGGAACCGTCGCAAACACAGCCCACCAGAAAGGCAACGTTAAATCCGCCACCAGGCCCAATCCCGTAAATGTGAGCCAAAAAATCTTCTTCTGCACGACTTCATTTTATCTGGAACGTACGTGGAAGTGGCCGCGACGTCCGCCCCGATTCCACAGTTGCAAATCGCCGGAGCTTCAGCTTTTCTTGTGGTCGAGTTCAGCCCACCGTGCATAAAGTTTGTCCACAATCTTTCGCGCCTCGTCCAGCTCCACGGATGCGCTGTGGAGCCGCACTCCATCGCTCACAATGGCGGAGTCTTGAAGCGCGGCTTGCCGGGCGTGAAGTTCTTTCTCAGCTTCGGCGATGCGCTGCTCGATGCTCTCCAGCTCACGCGTCTCCTTGTACGACAATTTCTTTTTCGCCGCGAGGACAGGCGCACCATCTGTGGCCGCTCGTGAGGGGGCGACATGTGCAGGGAAGTCAGCCTTGTCGCTCTCCTTCCGTTGCGATTCTTGCCAATCATCCCACTGCGAATAATCTGCAAAACGTTCGATCCCGCCCAATCCGTCGAACCCAAGTACAATCGTCGAGACGCGATCTAACATGTACCGATCGTGCGTCACTAATACCAACGCCCCGCGAAACTCCAGCAAGCTCTGCTCGAGAATCTCCAGCGTGGGTATGTCCAGATCGTTTGTTGGTTCGTCCAGCAGCAAAACGTCCGCCGGCTGCAACATCAGCTGAGCGATCAGCACGCGAGCGCGCTCGCCACCCGAAAGCTGTCCGACGCGCCTGTTCAAGTCTTCCCCCGTGAACAGAAATCGCGCTGCCCACGAAGCCACGTGAATCACCTGATCCTGATAAATAACGGCATCGCTATCCGGCGCCAGCGCTCGCCGCAGCAGCAAATCCGAATCAAGCTCGCGGTTCTGATCGAAATAAACCATCCGCAGAGGTTCTGCTTTGCGAATCGCGTCTGCACCTGGCTGCAGGTCGCCGCGAAGCAGGCGCAACAGCGACGTTTTTCCGCTCCCATTTGGCCCCACGAGCCCAACGCGCATTCCCGAAGTCACCGTAAAGTCGAGATTGTCGAACAATACGCGATCGCCGATCTCGCACTTTACTCCCGTCAGCTGAATCAATTGTTTTGTCTGACGGTTCGTGGCAGAAAAATCGATTTGCGCGGTGTTGACGCTCGTCCTGGCCTTCATCACCGCAAGATCGCCGATCATCTTGTGCGCTTTGCCAATGCGATCTTTCGCTTTGGTGGTGCGTGCTTTCGGCCCGCGCCGCAACCACTCGATCTCTGTATGGACCAGATTCTCCAGAGCCTCTTGCCGGTTTCGTTGCGAGTGCAGATGTTGTTCCTTAGCTTCCAGAAAGGTACTGTAGTTTCCTTTTACACGTAGCGCGCCATCCTCATACGCGCGATCGATCTCGACCATCTCATTCGTCACATTTTCCAGAAAATAGCGGTCGTGGCTCACTACCACGGTTGCGAATGCCGCTCTCTGCAGAAGCCTTTCCAGCCATTCGATTCCAGCGAGATCCAAGTGATTGGTCGGTTCGTCCAGCAGCAGAATGTCGGGCTTTTGCACGAGCGCCTCGGCGATGGCCAGACGTTTGCGCCACCCGCCAGACAATGTCGCAGCCAGAATCTCCAGATCCGTAAATCCCGCGCGGCCCAGCGTCTCCGCCGACCGCCCCGCTCTTTCCGATTGCGGCACGGATCCCCGCTCCAACGCGCTCTCGATCACCGCTTGGATAGTCATCCCCGGCTCAAATTCCGAGATCTGCTTGACGTAGCTCAAACGTGTGCCTTTACGTACAGCGACGTCGCCGCTGTCCGGCTTCGTCTTTCCGCAAAGAATCTCCAGCATCGTCGATTTGCCCGATCCATTCGGGCCAATCACGCCGATCCGGTCCCCTTCGGACACCGTGAACGATATATTCTTGAATAGCGGAGCGACCCCGTACCTTTTCGACAGTCCCTGGGCGCTGATGATGGGTGGCAATTCTCTCGGTCTTCTCCTGCTCTTAGTTTAACCTGAGGAACGAACGCAAGGACAGTTTGCACCCGTGAGGATCGACGAAAGCTTGGTTTCTCTGACGCACAAATTTGACGCTCTCATCCTCGGCGCCGGCGCCGCGGGCCTCTTCTGCGCGGCGGAGGCCGGCAAACGAGGTCGCCGCGTCGCCGTTCTCGAACGCGCCGATCGTATCGGCAAGAAAATCCTCATCTCCGGCGGCGGCCGTTGCAATTTCACGAACATCCATTGCCGCCCAGAGAATTTCCTCAGCGCCAACGAGCATTTCGCGAAATCCGCGCTAGCCCGCTACACCCCTTCCGACTTCATCGCGCTGGTAGAAAGGCACCGCATCCCCTATCACGAAAAAACGCTCGGCCAGCTTTTCTGCGACCGCTCCGCGCAAGACATCACCAACATGCTCGAAGCTGAGTGCCGCGAGGCCAATGTTCAAATCTTTCTAGACGCCAAAATCCAGGAAGTTCAACACGCCACCGAGTTCGTCGTACGCACCGACTCCACGGAATTTCGCGCGCCTGTCCTGGTCGTCGCCACAGGCGGCCTCTCCATTCCCAAAATCGGTGCCACCGCGCAAGGCTATGATCTAGCGCGCCAATTCGGCCTTAAGATCGTGAAAACGCGCCCCGCCCTCGTCCCGTTTGTGTTGCCAAAAAAGGAGCAAAATCAATACGCTGACCTGGCCGGCGTCTCTGCAGGCGTCGTTGTCTCCGCCGGTCATCAATCGTTTCGCGAACAAATGCTCTTCACGCATCGCGGCCTGAGCGGCCCAGCCATCCTCCAAATTTCTTCCTATTGGGAAAAGGGCAAGCCCATCCGTATCGATCTGTCCCCTGACCGCAAGGTGACTCCTTCTATTCGCGAAGCGAAGGCCAGGAATTTATCCGCAGCTCGCGCGGCATTTCTGGGAGTCTTGCCAAAGCGGTTTGCCGAGCGATGGCTCGAGCTTCACACGCCGTCCACCTGGACCAACGAAGCATTGGATTGGCTCGAACGCGATCTGCACGAGTGGGTTGTCGTCCCCGCCGACACCGAAGGCTACGAAAAAGCCGAGGTCACCGCAGGCGGCATCGACACCGACGAACTCTCGAGCAAAACGATGGAAAGCCGCAAAGTTCCCGCCCTCTTTTTCATCGGCGAAGTCGTCGATGTTACCGGCCACCTGGGCGGCTTCAATTTTCAATGGGCGTGGGCTTCGGGTGCCGCGGCCGGGCGCGCCTTGTGATCGCAATCCAACGACAACTCCGCCGGCGTAGTCACACCCTGCGCTCACGGCTTCGGATACCGGCGCAACTCCCGCACCAAATAAACAACCACGGCAACATTGATGACCAGGGCCACGCCCTTCGCCACCGTCGCATGATGGATAATTTCATACACTTCCAGCGGCAAGAACGAGCCCGTCGTGATGATCGTAAAATATTCTGCCCAGCGCTTGTGCAGCGCCAGCCCTGTCCCCTCGGTCAAAAAAACCGCTGCGTAAATAAACGTGCCTACGCTCAGCTCTTTCAACTTCTTGTCATCCACCAAAGGCACTTTTGCAAGCAACCAGTGGATGAACCGATTGTGAGGATCCACACGAAATGCATTGATCCAGTGGTCCACAACGGTCGCCACATCTTTATGCAACAGGTGCAACGCGCCTATGCCAACAGCAATCAACGCGAATCCCTTCAAAAGTTTGAAGGCCGCGATCAACATCAAGCCGCGCGAGTGCGATTTGCTCTTAGCCATCTGCCAGGTTGAACTCCACTAGATTGTACAAGGCTGGTCAAGGCGCGCAGAGCCGTGAGGAGACACTGTTCCCCGCGCCTAACGGTATCTAACCGCGCTGTGCCTGGTGCCCTGTGGAAACGAGTGCTTGCGGGAGCTATCGGTCGGGCACAACTCGCTTGCTCAGGTTGTTCGCCGCCGGGTCTTGAATTTTCACGCTCACATTAAAAAACGCGTTGCCGGCAAACTGGTTGCCAGTTGAGCCTGAGGCCTCGAGGATGCCGACAGGAGCCTCTGAGATAGAATTATTCTTCACCGAATTGTTGTTGCCCTGCACGTAAATGTCCGCGTCCCCTCCGTTGAATACCGTGTTTTCCGCAGCGCGGTTGCCGTTGCCTTGCAGTCGAATGTTCTCGAAAACGCTCGCGGCGAACACTCTGTTGTTGCGCACCTCGGCATTGTTTCCATCCACGAATATCCCGACTTGGCTGATTCCAGCCGTATTATCCGTCAAGTGCACGTTGTCCGACTGCGTCACCAAAATATCCGTCGCCACCGTTTGGCAGGTAGCGACAGCCGTGCAAGGTGACCAAACATTGTTCGCCACCACGTTCTCGCGAATCGCGCCTCCCGCGGAAAATCCGATCTGTATGCCGTTCTGCGCGGCGCCGGGCGTCGGCCCGATCCCAGTAACAACGTTGTTGTGGATTTTTACAGTCGTCCCGGTTTCATTCGCTGTGATCCCATTCTTCTGATAATCGTGAATGGAACAGTCTGCAATCTCCACGTCCGAGGTTTGTCCGCCTCCGCTCTCTACAAAAACGCCCGTCCCGCTCTGGCATCCGTTCAAAGCAGCTCCAAGACTAAAGTTGCGAACGGCCGCATGCCGCAGGCTCCCCGACGAATTCTGAAAGTAAACTCCAATCAATTTCGGCGCGCATTCCGTAATCCCATTGTTGATCCCATCGACAGTCAGCCCGGAAATCGAAACATTTGTCGCTCCGCTCACAAACACGGCCGCGGCAATCGCATCTCCAGTCGCCAGACTCGTTGCGTTCGCCTGAATCGAAGCTGGTACCAGAAACGCGCCTGAATCGGCATCGATGTCCAGCGATTTAGTGATCGAAAGCTGCTCCGTGTATATGCCGTTGCAAATCACAATCTCATCGCCCGGCGATGCTACATTAATCGCATCTTGGATTAACGTGAACTTAGCTCCAGGACACACCGCGGGATTGTTGCTCACAACTAATCTGTTGGGCGTTGAAGCAAATGAGTTCTGCCCCACTAGAACTAAAAATAGTGCGAACAAACTGCTGCGAAGGATGATTGAACTATGGAGTTTCACGGTTCCCCCTTGTCGTCTTAGATCGACGTCTTCGGGGCGGAGCTGGGGCCAGCCAAGTTTGCAAAATGGGGCGCCTTACCGGCGGACAGCCTCACCGGGCGGTGAGCGAATAGCTCAGGACAGGACCCCAAGAGGAATGCATCCCTCTGCTAACAATTCTACACCCGGAACCCGATGTTGGCTGCGCTTGTCAGTTGTAAATAGTTATGCTTAAGAATCAGCGTAGTCGGTGCCGCTCTGTCGATTACTTGTGCCCAGGCAGCAGATCCCAAATCGCTGGGTCTTCCGTCCCGAGCACCCACGAACAAAATCCCTGAATCCCGCGCTCTTTCACAAGCGAATATCGCTCGCGGAAAGTATGCGCATCCGTGAAAAAAATCCACTCCCGCAAGTCCGCCCGGTAGAAATAAAACCACGCCGCACGATCCGTGGAATCCCATTCGATATGCCCGCCATACGCTTTTGCGAGGTCCAACGCGTCGTCAGTCCCAATATATTCCGCCGAGGGGTTGGGTTTATCGCCGGATTTGTCATCCGATTTCGTCGGAGTCCCCGCAAACCAGTGATATCCGTAAAGAGGAATCCCCAGCGACAGTTTTTGCGCAGGAACAAATTTCAACGCATAGTCCAGGTTACCGGTAGTCCAAGCCCACCCCGCCACAGGTCCTGGCGCCGTCCACCGCGTGTGCTGGTCGTAAGTCATCAGGCAAATCAAATCCACAGACTCAGCCAGCGCCTTCAGGTCATACGCCCCGCGCCAATTTTCATAAATCCATGCCGAGAAACCGCCCTCTCCAGGCTCGCCGGGCGCGTTTGGGACTGTCGCAATCGTTAGTTGCAATCCCTCGCGATGAAACGCCGCAGCCGCCTCGCGAACCATGTCTGAAAGCGCATCGCGGTCCGTCCAATGCACATTCTCAAAATCAAATTGAAATCCCGTATAACCGTTCTCCTTGCACGCGCGAATGAGCTCCGCGATCATGCTCTCTTTCGCAGCCGCATTCTTCAGCAATTTGTGAAACTCTTCCTGCACAAAATCGCCGTTTGCCACAATCGGCATCACGGGTACGTGATGCTGCTTCGCGGTTTCGAGAACAAGCGGATTCGGTCCTCCGGAAAGAAGCCCATCCGCGTCCACGCCGTACCAAGCGGGAACCAGCAGGTCGATTTTGTCGGCATGTGCCAAAAACGAGCGCACCGATTTCGGCTCGCGCGTCATATAGAAAAGTGACTTGGGCTGCTGCCCGCGCCCAACGGGCGCAAGAAATGTAAATGCCGCGGCAAAAACGAAGGTCGCAAGTATACGTTTCATCATGGGCGCAGTTTAGCTGTGCGCAAGGCTCAAACGCAACGCGTCTCTCATAAGGCGCGCCGGAATCGATCTATACAGTCCCGCCCATATTCCTGCGAGGCGATGCTGTAAACATGTCCGCGATACTCTTCTGATCGTTCAACTCCGTCTCGATTTTTCCTAGGATATCCTCAATCACGCCGGCTGGCGCGCATTCCGCTTCCGGATTCATCACTGCTCCGCCCGAGTACAGCGACATCAGGTACAAATAGCTCGACAAAATATGCCAGCATAGCGGATTCGGCTGTAGCCGCACCCTCGGCGGAATCAATGTCAACGAATCCAGCAAAATCGCATCCGTGACGTGCCGGTAAGGAAAAATTCCCGGCAACTTTGGTACCAGATCCACGGTGTCT
>Ga0210394_10000921_pt1 | contig 52345 bp, 42 predicted proteins | sample IncBWC12MmetaG_FD_160121 | JGI IMG/M metagenome (GOLD analysis project Ga0210394, IMG submission 160121) | Forest soil microbial communities from Barre Woods Harvard Forest LTER site, Petersham, Massachusetts, United States - Inc-BW-C-12-M | ecosystem: Environmental > Terrestrial > Soil >...
AGTGCCAGCACCAGGAGGGTGCCGCCGATGATCGCGCGTGGCAGGTTGCGTTGCGGCTCGCGCACCTCGCCCGCCGCCATCGGCAGGAACTGCCAGCCGCTGTACGCCCACAAGGCCGCGAACATCGCGGCGCCGAAGCCGGCAATGCCGCCGTTGGCGCTGCCGGGAGCGGCGAGATTCTCCACCGTGCCCGTGCCGCCGAACAGGAAGACCCCCAGCGCGACGCCCAGGATCGCCACCGCCTTGGCCACCGTGAGGATCGACTGCACGCGTCCGCCGAGCATGACGCCGGCGCAGTTGATCGCAGCGAATACCGCAATGAACCCAGTCGCCAGCAGCTGGCGGGGCCCGAAGCTGAAGGTGAACGCGACGCCAAGCAGATGTACCTCACGGCTAATCCACTCATGACCCAGGGGGTGAATGTCGGAGATGAAGATCGCCACGGCAGCGCCGTATGCCGCAACGGCCGCACCGCCGAGCACGAAGGCGTTGCACGCGAACAGGAACCCCGGGATCTCGCCGTAGGCGGTCCGCAGGTAGACGTATTCCCCACCCGCGTGCGGCAACAGCGCGCCGAGCTCGGCGAAACACAAAGCGCCGAGCATGGCAACGACGCCCGCGACCACCCACGCGCCGAGCACCAGCGTCGGTGTGCCGACCGCCTGAGCCATGCTCGCGGTTTTGAGGAAAACTCCGGTGCCGATGATGATGCCGACCACGAGCGAGGTGGCGTGCGTGAGGGTCAGGTCGCGGCGTGGCTGAAGGATGGCCGAATCGCTCATGCGCGCTATCGTACAATCCCCGCCCTCGGCAAGGAGACAAAACCATGGCGGGGCACGAGCACCGGGCCAGTATTCATTGGGCGCGCGGCGCCGCCGCGTTCACCGACAACCGCTACAGCCGCGCGCACTCGTGGCGCTTCGATGGCGGCGTCGAGGTGCCCGCGTCTTCCTCGCCGCAGGTGGTGCGGGTGCCGTTGTCGGTCGAGGCAGCGGTCGATCCGGAAGAGGCGCTGGTCGCGGCGCTCTCGAGCTGCCACATGCTGTGGTTCCTGTCGCTGGCCGCCGGCGGCGGCTGGCGCGTCGACGATTACAGCGACGATGCCCTTGGGGTGATGGGCAAGAACGCCGCCGGCAGGACCGCCATGGCGCGCGTCACGCTGCGCCCGCGCGTCGCGTTCTCGGGCGAGCGGCTGCCCGCGCGTGCGGACATCCTGCAGCTGCACCAGCGCGCGCACGATGAGTGTTTTATCGCGAACTCCGTCACCACCGAGGTTCGCTGCGAGCCGCGGTTCGATGCCTGAGCCGGTCGTCACGTTTCGCGGCGCCGTCAGCTGCCGGTGCGCGCCCGGGCCGCTCGGTCTCACGCTGACCGGCGGCACGCCCGAGCGCCCCGGCGAGGCGACCGCGCTCGCCTTCAGCGCCGCGGCGCCGGCCGGATTCCCCGACGCCCTGGACAATGTCGTGGTCGAGCGCCTGGGCGCGGATCAGTACCGGATCGCAAGTCCGCCGCGCGAATGGGTGATCGCCGCCACTGCCGTGCACCTGCACCGCGAAATCGCCGCGCAGTTCTACCGCGCGATCCCGCCGCGACCGGTGCCGCTGCTCAAGCGCTGGTTGTGGAGAGTCGTGCTCGCGCTCGCCGCCAGCCGTGCGGGCCTCGCGGCGCTGCGCGCGCTGCGGCGCTGACAGTCAGAGGCTCACCCGTCACGAAGTCGGTGTGCTCAGCTCGATGATCTGCGCTTCCGCGACCGGCAGCCGGCGTACGCCGACCAGGGACGCGTACGCGGCAAACTGGCTGTGGAACGCACGCTGCCAGGTGAACTGCCTGAGCACGCGGGCACGGGCGGCGGCGCCGACGGCGGCGAGGTCGCGCTCGTAGAGAGCCGCGATCGCTTCCGCCATGCCGGTGACGCTGTTGGGCGCGGCGAGCACCCCGACGCTGTCGTCAACCAGCTCCGGAAAGGCGCCGGCACGCGCTGCCACCACCGGGCGCCCGCACGCCATGGCTTCCAGGAGCACCAGCCCGAAGGTCTCCTTGGTGCCCGCGTGGACCAGCGCGTCGGCGGACGCGATCCATTGAGCGAGCTCGAGGCTGTCGCGCCGGTAGGGGACCACGGTGACGTTGGCGGCGGGGCGCGCCTCGCGCTCGCCGCCGATCAGCAGCAAGTGGTACGGAGATCCAAGGCGCGCGAAAGCCTGCAGCAGCACGGGCAGGTTCTTTTCGCCGGCGAAGCGACCGGCGAACACCAGCACGCGCGCCGCCGCCGGCAGGCCCAGGCGTGGGCGCAGCGCCAGCGTGCGTCGCCGCGGATGGAACACCTCGACATCGACGCCGAGCGGCTGGTGTAAGACGCGCTGCACGCCCAGACCGTCGAGGTACTCGCACATCACCCGGCTCGGAGCGAACACCAGATCGAAGCGCTCGTACAGACAGCGCACGTAGCGGCCGATCAACGGCTCGGCGAGCGCGCCGCCGACGCGGCGGCCGATGATCTGCGGCACGTTCGAGTGATAGAAGCCCACCACCGGAATACCACGGCGCTGTCCGACCCGCCACGCGCACCACGCCGGGTGAAACGCGTCGCCCGCCTCGATGAGCGTCGGCTCGAGTGCGTCGAGGAGCCGGGTCCAGCGGCGCGGATTGAGCGGCAGGCGGTAATTGAACGTGGCAGGCACCGGGTAGCCCGCCAGCGTGCACAGTCCGCCGCGCTGCATCTGGTCCTTACGGCCGGGGACCACGATGGTGTGTTCCCACGAGCTGTGCGCGGCGAGCCAGGCGTGCTTGGCCGTCAGATAGCGTTTGACGCCACCGCTGGTCGGCGAATAAAACAGCGTCGTATCAACGAGGTGCATGGGTTCTTGTTTCACCTTAGGCTAGCGGCACGCCGTAAGCGCGCATTGCACCTTCATGACGATTGGGTGTCAAGCTGGGCAGCTTGAGGGCGAGCACGTAGTGTGCGACGCGACGGAGCGTCATGAACGCATCGGAGTTGGTTTGCGCCGCGAGCGCGCGTGATGCGGCGCACGCACCGCCGATCGCGCGCCGCGCGCCCGGCGCAGCTAGGCCGGCTTGATGTTGGCGTTCAAGCGGAACAGGTTGGCGGGATCGTAGCGCTTCTTGAGGCTCGCGAGCCGCGCGTAGTTGTCGCCGTATGCATCGTGCACGCGCGTCTCGCGATCGTCGGCGCTGGCGAGGTTCACGTAGTTGCCGCGCGAGTGCGGCTCGAGCTGTGTCCACGCGCCGCGCACCCACGTGGTGCTCGCCTCGCCGCCGTCGCCGGGGACTTGCCAGAACGCGAACGCCAGCATGGTGTAGGTGGCGCCGCGGCCCCAGTAGGCGGTGGCCTTCGGCGCGACGCGACCGACGGCGCCGCCGTTGGCGCCGAACTCGATCTCGAAGTTGTTGGCGGGGTGCGCCTCGATGTAGTCGACCGCTGCGTCGATCAGCGCCGGCGTCAGGCCGTACACCAGCCCGCCCTTCACGTAGGCGCCGATGCGGGGCGGGGCGGGGCCGTCGTCGCTGCCCTGCAGCTTGGTGTACGGCGCCTGGCCGAGCTCGTCCTTGAGCGGCTTGCCGAGCTTGCGCAGCGACGCGACCGCGCGCTCCGCGCCCGCGAGCGGGCCGCAGTAGCACACGTCGAACTGGACGATGCGCTGCTGCTGCTCGTGGTCCACGGCGAGCGCCACGTCGGCACTCAGATCGTCGGCAGCGTGGCTCATGATCTCGGCGTAGCTGCGCAGCAGGCGGCGCGCCGTCTGCGTGTCCTGGTACGCATAGGTGAGCGTGCCGCCGTAGAGCAGCGGTGTGATCGGGTGCAGGCGATAGGTAAAGGCGGTCGCCACGCCGAAGTTGCCGCCGCCGCCGCGCAGCGCCCAGTAGAGGTCCGGGTTGTCGGCGGCGCTGGCGCGCAGCGCGCGGCCGTCGGCGGTGACCACGTCCACCGCCAGCACGTTGTCGATGGTGAGCCCGCGCTCGCGGCTCAGGCGCCCCTGGCCGCCGCCGAGGGTGAGTCCCGCCACGCCGGTGTCGGCCACGGTGCCGAGCACGGTCGCCATGCCGGCGGCCTGCGCCGCCCTGTCGACCGGGCCGAGCAGCGAGCCCGCCTGCACGTGCGCCTCCTTGGTGGCGGTGTCGATGCGCACCTCGCGCATCTGCGACACGTCGATGACCAGGCCTTTGTCGCAGCCGGACTGCCCGGAGAGGCTGTGGCCGCCGCCGCGCACCGCGGTCAGCAGGCCGTGCGCGGACGCGAAGCTCACGGCGCGCTGCACGTCGGTGTCGCTCGCGCAGCGCACGATCAGTGCCGGCTTGCGGTCGAAGGCGGCATTCCACAGCTGCCGCGCGCCGTCGTAGCCGCCGTCTGCGGCGGTGAGCAGCTCGCCCTTGAAGCCCGCGCGCAGATCGTCAACGTCGGCGGCCTTGAGCGTCAGCTGCCGGCCGTCGAGCCCCAGGATGTCGATGGCGGTGCCGGCGGCAAGCACGCGCGCCCCGGGCAGGGCGGCGGCGGTCAGTACGGCGAGTCCCCTCGTGACGAACGCTCTTCTTTTCATGGCGGTACCTGTCGATTGGCGCCTGCGGCGAGACTGCGCCGCCTCAAGCGTTGCGGTCAAGCGAGGCGCAGCGGCGCCCTGCACCGACCGCGCTGCAACAGGGCTGTGGCACACTAGCGCCGCGCGGCGGGTGCCTTGGGGCGAGGAGACGGACCGTTGGCTGATCGTGTCATGGGCCAGCTGCTGCGGCGCCTCGTCGTCCTGCAGCCCGGTGAGGCGCCGGTGCTGCTGGCGTCTTTCGCCACGCTGCTGTGCATGTTCGCGAGCTACACCATCCTGCGACCGGTGCGCGATGCGCTCGGCATCACCTCGGGGCTGGAAAACATTCCCTACCTGTTCTGGGGCGTGTTCGTCGTCATGCTGCTGCTGCAGCCGCTGTACGGCTGGCTCACCTCGCGCTTCCCGCGCTCCGTGTTCCTGCCGTGGGTGTACGGTTTCTTCGCCGCCAACCTGCTCATCTTCTGGGTATGGTTCCGCGTGCAGGCGGACCACCTGTGGATCGCGCGCACCTATTTCGTGTGGGTGAGCGTGTTCAATCTGTTCGTGGTGGCGGCGTTCTGGAGCCTGATGGCGGACGTGTTCAGCCGTGAGCAGGCGGGCCGTCTGTTCGGTTTCATCTGGGCGGGCGCCAGCACCGGCGGGCTGATTGGCCCGTTCATCGATCGCAAGCTCGCCGTGCCGATCGGTGCCATCAATCTTCTGCCGCTCTCCGCAGGTCTCCTGCTGGTGTCGCTGCTGTTCATGGGGCTGGTCATCCGCTGGCAGCGTCGGCAGGCCGCGCACGCGGCGCAGCCCACAGCCGCGATGCAGGCTGGCGGCGGTGCGCAACGCGCGGACGGCGCGGTCGGCGGCGGCATGTTCGCCGCATTCGTTCAGGTGGTGCGCTCGCCCTACCTGCTCGGCATCGCGGCGTTCGTGCTGCTCATGACGTGGGTGTCGACGTTCCTGTACCTCGAGCAGCAGGCGTTCGTCGCCAGGGCGTTCAGCAACGCCGATGAGCGCACGCGCTTCTTTGCCGGCATCGATTTCTACGTGCAGGCCGCATCACTGACGATCCAGTTCCTGCTGTTCGGCCGGCTGTTCAAGTGGTTCGGCATGCGCGCGCTACTGGCTTCGGTGCCGCTCATCATGACGGTCGGCTACGCGCTGTTCGCGCTGGCGCCGGTTTTCATGGTGCTGGTATTGGTGTACGCCGTGCGCCGCGTCACCGACTACGCCATCACGCGGCCGTGCCGCGACTCGCTGTTCACCGTGGTGAGCCGCGAGGAGAAATACCAGGCCAAGAGTCTCATCGACACCTTCGCCTATCGCGGCGGGGATGCGCTGAGCGGTTCGCTCTACAAGGGGCTCACCGGCGGGTTCGGCGCCGGTCCCGCGGCGATCGGCTGGCTGGGCGCGGGGATTGCGGCCGTCTGGACCGTGCTGGCGCTCGCATTGGGACGCGCCTTTCAGCAGCGCGGTCGCAGCGTTCGAGCCGACCCCTAGGCCGCGCTCGAGTGTGACCGTGCCTCGCCCGCGGCTCCGGCGCGCAGCGAGGCGGCGGCGGTGATGATCTCCTGAGCGCTCCCCAGACGTTCGGCGCGGGACTTCGCCAGCAGCCCCGTGAGCAACGGCTGGTAGCGCGCCAGCTCGGCCGGCAGCGCCGGCAACGGTGCGCTGACGTGCTGCTGCAGCACTTCCATGGCGGTGCCGCCGGTGTAGGGCTTACTCCCGGTCAGCATCTCGTAGCAGATGATCCCGAGACTGTAGAAATCCGAGCGCGCATCGAGCGGCTCGCCGAGCGCCTGCTCGGGACTCATGTAATACGGCGATCCGAGCAACACTCCGGTTTGCGTGCTCACGGTGTTGCCGTCGAGGGAGCGCGCCAGGCCAAAGTCGATCAGCGCCACGGCGTCATTCTCGCGCAGCATCACGTTCGGCGGCTTAAGGTCCCGGTGCACCAGTCCCGCCTCGTGCACCACCTGCAGGGCGGCGGCGATCTGCGCCACGAAATGCAGCGCCTCCCGCTCGCTCACGCCGCGCTGGATACGCGCCTTCAGGTCGCCCCGCGGCAGGTACTCCATCGCCAGGTATTCAAAACCGGCGTGCACGCCGTAGTCGTAGATCTCCACCACCAGCGGGCTTCTGACCGCCATGACCGCGGTGTACTCACGCTCGAGGAACTGGCGCCCGGCCGCCTCGTCGCGCAGCGTCTTGCACACCTTGAGTGCGACGTTGTGTCCGCGGTGCGCGCTGGCGGCGAGATACACCACCGCCTTTTCCGACTCGGCGATCCTCAGCCGCAGGGTGTAACCGGGAATCACCTCGGCGTTCGCGCCCGCGAGCAGCGCCGCCACGCCCGCGCCCTGCAGCGGCTCGGACCCGGGGGCGGCCTCGGCAGCGGCCGGCGCGGCGCTCACGGCGGAATCGGCGCCTTCGGCCGGCGGCGCGCCGGCGCTCGCGGCGGAATCGGCGCCTTCGGCCGGCGGCGCGCCGGCGCTCACGGCGGAATCGGCGCCTTCGGCCAGCGGCGCGCCGGCGCCTGGCGCCGGGCCTTGCGCGGCGAGCTCGTGCCGCGCCTGGTCGCGCGACAGGTTCGCCAGGCTTGCCAGGCGCCGCGCCACGCGCCGTTCGACGCGCCGCAGCGCAATGCGCACGGCGGTATTCAAGCGCTCGGGGGTCAGCAGACGCTTGGGCAGGTAGTCGACCGCACCCAGGTGCAGGGCGCGCACCGCGGTGAGCTCGTTACCGTCCTCGGCCAGCGCGATGACCGCGGGCGTCGCCGGCTGATCGCGCAGGCGGCGCAACAGCGACAGCCCCGGCGACTGCGGGTCCTCGGGGTTCGAGCCGAACACGGCGGCCAGCAACAGCAGGTCGCAGTCACGGCCCGAGAAATTGATGCACCAGCGCTCGAATTCGGAGCGATTCAGCATGCTGACGCTCGCCTGCGGGCACAGCACGTCCAGGTGATGACGCAGCCACTCGCCATAGCGCACGTCGTCGTCGACGACCAGCACCCGGGCCGGGGAGCTCATACGCCGCGCGTTCATCGCTGTAGAGCAAAGCGCAGCCGCACCCGGGCGCGCTGGCTGACGGCCTGACCGCCGCGCATCACGGGCTGGTAGTGCCAGTGGCGCACGGCATCGAGTGCCGCCTGTTCGAAGATGCCGACCGGTTGGGCGCCGACGATTGTGAGGTCGCCGACCGCGCCGTCGGTGTTGACCACGAACTGCAGGTCCACCCAGCCATCGATTCCGCGCTGCCTGGCGTCGAGGGGAAACTGCGGCGGCACGTAGCGAGTGCGGGTCATGGAGCTCTCGCTGACATAACTGCTGTCCCGCTGCGCCTCTTCCTGCGCGGCGCCGATGGCGGCGTCGAGCGTGCCGATGCTCGCCGCGTCGGCGCCGGCTGCACGGGCTTCGGCGAGCCAGCGGCGAGCGCCCGCATAGTCCTGCGCGCGCACCGCGCCGCGTGCTTCATCGAGTACGCGGGTGTCGAAAGCCGTACGCGCGAGCTGCGTCGAGGGATGCTCCGGATCCGCCTGCACCAGCTGCGCCAGGTAGAACTTGGCGCTGTCGGCGGCGGGCTCGGTGATCCTGCCGGCGGCGAGGCGCTGGTTGAAGGCCAGCTCGAGGTGCCCGAGCGAATCGGCCTTGGTGGCGCCGCGCAGCCGCTGCGCCTCGGCGCGCAGGGCTGCGACGTCGGCCCGTTCCGCTCCTGCCTCCGCCATCGCGGCCGCCCAGATGTCCGCCTGGTCCGGGTTGCCGGCGGTGAGCGCCTCGGCGGCCTCGGCCTTCAGGCGCGCGACGAGTTCCAGCATCGCCTGCTGCACGCCGGCGTCGCCGGGGGCGAGCGCGCGCGCCGATTCGATCAGGAAGCGCGCATTCTGCTCGGGCGGCTCGATGAGCTGCCCGCGCACCAACGCCTCGCGGCCGCGCCTGAGAAATTCCGTCACGCGTTCGTCGACCTGCTTCTGCGCGAATTGCTCGCGCGCCTCCTCGACCACCGTCGAGTGATGCCCGCCGCGCGCGGCGTCATCGAGCACCGCGAGGGCACTGGCGAGGTTGCCGGTTGCGGCGGCGTGTTGCGCCTTGTCGAGCACCGCGTGTTCGCGTTGCGCACCAATCTGCGCCGTCAGGAACGCCACGCGCGGGTGTTCGGGGCTGATGGCGTGCGCCTGATCCGCAAGCTGCTGCGCGTCATCCAGGTGTCGCTCCTGCAGCGCGCCTTCCGCGTCCGACACGAGTCTGTCGATGGTCTGCTCGAGGCCATTCACGGCGCGCGGATCGCGCGCGCTGCGGCGCAAGGCCTCGCGGTACAGGTCCGCGGCGCTCGCGCCCGGCGGCGCCACCAGTTGGCCGCCGGCGAGTGCGCGGTCGGCCCGCGCCAGCAGACCCTCGAGGATCGCATCGCCGGCGGTGGGGGCAGTCGAGCGCACAGCGGGTGCCGGCGCCGGGCGAGGGTGTATTGGTAGAGCGTCCCGGCCGACCCACAGGAGCGGCGCGGCGAGGGCGGCTAGGGCCGCGGCGAGCCACCATCCTCTGGCTCGGCGCACGGGACGCTCGAGCAGCGCGGTGGCAGTGGCCCCGGGGCCGTTCTGCACTTCCGCGTATCGCCGCCACGCCGCCTCCACAAACAGCCGCACACGCTGCTCGGAGACGGGCTTGTGCAGGAAACGATGAACCGAACCGTCGGTGATCCGGGCCGCGAGGCCCCCCTGGTCCTCAGCGCCGCCCGCCACGATGAGCACGACATCCGGGAACTGCGTGTGCAGCCGCCCCGCCAGTTGCCCGGCGGGGGTGGCGAGCGCGGCGATATCGAGCACCACGACCCCTGGGTGCTGCGCCATGAGTGCGGCGGCGAGATCGACCTCGGAGCCGGCCGCGTACACCTCGTGCGCCGGGTCGGCGACCTGCATGAGGGTCTCGAGGAGCTTGCGGTCGTGGGTCAGCGCCAGCAGCGGCTTGCCTATCAGCGTCAGCATCGGAGGCACGACGCCGCGGGTGGGCGCTCCGACTAAACTCTGCGCTTTGGTGTGGGAAGCCACGGCTGTCACAATCTAAAACCCGCCCGTTGGGCTCAGGGCCCGGCCGCGGGAATTACCATGACGCAATGCACGCGGCCTGTCGCTAGTGGCCGCCGGATTCTGTGAAACTGGTCATCTTGTGGGGACTATTGACACGCGCGCCACCTCCGGACGGGGCGCGCTATCCTGCGAACCTCCAGTCAAAGGCGACGGAGTTTAAGGTGTGATGCGACAAAACATTCCGGCAAGGTGTGCGTGGGCCTGGGCCGCCTGGCTGGCCATCGTGCCGGCGTATCCGGGGGCGTTGGCGGCGGTCACCGCCACCGGGGTCACCATGAGCCAGAAGGATGCGGCGCTCGAGTTTCTGCAGGCCGTCGCCAGCGGTGACGGCCAGGCGGTGGCGTTCGCGATTCATCCGGATGACCTGCGGGCTCTGCGGCTGCGGATCCTGACCCTGCTGCACAACGAGGCAAAGCGCGGCGACAGCACGGTGCGCGACCGGCTTTTTGGTGCGGCGCGACCGCTCGACGAGATCGAGCACCTCACCGACACCGGTTTCTACGCGACGCTCGCCGACCGCCTGTATCTGCCGGGCCGGGAATACGATGGCGGCGAAGGCATTGCGACCATTGCGGACAAGGACGGCAAGGTCGAAGTGCTGGTCCGCGGCCGGCAGCCCCGCGATCGCGGCAAGGTGCAGGTGGTCAACGTCGTGACCCTGAAGCCCTTCGGCAAGGACTGGAAAGCGGCGCTGCCGACCGAGATCGAGGCGCAGATCGACGATCTCATCGAAGGCCGGCACGGCGGCTCCGCGGCGCGTACGCCCGCCGCAGTGCGCGGCGGCGGCCGCGGCACCTCCCCGGCCCAGCCCGGGATCATCGAGCTGCTCAGCACCTCGGAGAAGCTGCTGTCGGATGGCAAGTGCGATGCCTACTACGGCAAGCAGATGAGCCCGAACTTCCGGCGCGTGACCGGCAAGAAGGCGCTGGCGGCGCTAGTGGCCGCGTGTCAGAACAGTCTGGGCACGCGCGAGATGCTGTTGGCGACCCTGCACATCGTGCGCGCTCTCGATCCGCGCTATGAGTACGAAGGACAGCGCGCGACCTACGATCTGACGGGCCAGGGGCTGCCCTTCGATCACTTCGTGCTCGAGCAGGTCGACAAGCACTGGTACGTGGCCGAGTAGGCCAGGCCCGGCGCTTCAGTCCCGCGTCAGCAGGAATCTCGATCCGCTGTACGACAGCACCGCGCCCTCGGGTGTGATGCTGTCCACACGCACGCCCTCGGGAAGCGAGTCGCCTTCGCGCAGCTTGTGCATGTTGATCATGACGAAGCGATCCTGCGGGCGCAGCGCGAACACATGCAGATCCAGCCGCAGCTGCGGAATGCGCGTGCCGGGACTCGCCGCCGCGTCCTGATACAGGGGCACGCCGTCGACGGTACCGTGCCGCACCCGGTTGCCGAGCAGCGGCGAGGCCGCGGGGTCGGCCGCGGGCGCGTAGTCGTCGGGATTGTCACTGGCGCCGTTGGTGGCGCCCGGGTTTGGCAGCAGCGCGGGCGACGGCGCGGCGGCGGGCGGCGCTGCCGCCGGCGCGGGCAGCGAGACTGACGGCGGGGCTGGCGCGGGCAGCGAGACCAACGGCGGGGCTGGCACGGGTGTCGTCGCGCCCGCAGCCTGCGGCTGCCCGACCCCCGGGAGCGCCGCGGCGCCGGCGCTCGTGTCGGGGCTGGGCGTCGCCGGATGCCGCCACAGCATCCACATGACGATGCCGAGGTTCACGACCAGGAGCGCCGCGACCGCGATGGCCCAGGGCGGCAACCCGGTGCGCGGCGGGGCGACCTTGACCTCGAAGAGCGCCGGGCCGCTCTGGCGCTGGCGATCGCTCTCGGACTTCTTCAGGGCATCGAGGATGAAGGACATCGATCACCCGCCATGATGATGAGTATCAGCGGCAGACAGCAGCGGCGTATCGGGACCGCCGACGGCGCTGCCGAGGGCAATCTGCGTGCGCACACCCGCGATGCCGTCGACGGCGAGCTGGTGCTGACGCTGAAAGTCGCGCACCCACCCGGTGAGCTCGGCGTCAAACACGTCGCTGACCGGAGCGTCAGCGGCCACGCCGTGCAGGCGCTGCAGGCTCTGGCGCAGCCAGCGCACCTCGGCGCCACGCATCCCGGCCGACAGCGCCTTCACCGGGGAGCTCGCCGGCCGCCACAGCATGACGAAATCGCCCAGCCAGAAGTGTGACAGTTCGCCGATGCCGACGCTGCGTGCGCCGCCGAGCTCGATGCGCGCCCGCTCGTCGTCGAGCGCGGTGAGCACCACCTGGTGACTCGTGCCGGCGCCGTCGCTCAGCAGCAGGATGGCCGGGCGGTTGTACAGACGCAGCTGGCCGAAGGAGCCGCGCTCGGTGACACACTCCAGGCCCTGTTGCGTCGCCTGGCTGCACGGATCGGTGCCGTTGGGCTGGTACTTGGCGCCCCACAGTCCCAGGAGCCTCGCGAATGCGCTCTCGGTGTCGGTCTCGGCGGCGTACTGCCCGAGCAGCTCGCCCAGGTGCGGCGCGGGCGGCGGCGTCACAGCGGCCCGCGCAGGGGCAGCGGCCGCGGCTGCCACGGCGGGGTCAGCGCGCGGCAGGCGAGCTGCGCCGGAGCGCGTGCTCCACGGTTGCAGGTTCCACAACTCCACGGTGGCGATGCTGAGCAGCGCCGCGATGCCCGCGGTCAGCGCCCAGGGCAGCCAATGCGGCGTGAAGCGCCGGCCAAACACCTCGGCGGCGGCGTTGCGCACCAGCGTCGCGGTAACGCGGTGCCGGTCGAGCGAATAGGCTCCGAGCAGCGCGCGGTCGCAGATGACGTTGATGACGCGCGGCACGCCCTGCGACAGCCGGAATACCTCATTCAGCGCCGCGGGCGCGAAGATGTCGGTGGTCGCGCCCGCGACCCGCAGCCGGTGGCGCACGTAGGCGGTGGTCTCCTCGCGCGACAGCGGATTCAAGTGATAACGGCCGGTGATGCGCTGTGCCAGCTGGCGCAGTTCGTTGCGCGACAGCAGCTCGCGCAGCTCGGGCTGGCCGATGAGAATGATCTGCAGGAGTTTCTGCGTGTTGGTTTCGAGGTTGGTGAGCAGGCGCACCTGCTCGAGCACGTCCGGCGACAGGTTCTGCGCCTCGTCCACCACCAGCACGACGCGCTTGCCCGCGGCATGGGCGCGCAACAGGTAGTAGCTGAGGATGTCGACCAGGTCCTTCAGGCTCCCGGGCGCGGAGTCCTGTACGCCGATGCCGAGCTCCTCGCAGATGGTGAGCAGGAATTCCGGCGCGGTCATCCTGGGATTGAGAATGAGCGCGATCTCGGCGTTCTTCGGGGTCTGCGCCAGCAGCGAGCGCACGATGGTGGTCTTGCCGGTGCCTACCTCGCCGGTGAGCTGCACGAAGCCGCCGGCTTCGTTGATGCCGTACAACAGGTGCGCCAGGGCCTCGGCGTGCCGCTCGCTCAGGTACAGGTAGCGCGGATCGGGCGTGATCGCGAACGGCTTTTCGTTGAGGCCGAAGAACGTGAGGTACATGGGGCGATGCTACTCGATGCTGCTGCCGCGCCGCAGTGCCCGGCTGCCGAAGCGCGCACGCGCCTCATCCAGCGCCGCATCGAGGCGTCCCGGGCGGTGTGTTTCCTCGAACAGTCCCAGCTGCGATGCAGGGGTAAGCTCAGTGAGGACCACGCCCAGCAGGCGAAGTTTCGCACCCGGATTTGCGGCCAGCCAGCGGCCGAGCAGCTCGGCGGCCACGCCGGCGATGGCGCGCGCCTCGCAGGTCGGCGGCGCCACGGCGCGCTGGCGCGTAAAGGTCGTGAAATCGTCGCGCCGGATCTTGACCCCGATGCAGCCCGCCATGAGCTGCCGCGCTCGCAGCCGCGCGGCGGCCAGATCCGCGAGACGCGCCAGCTGTCCGTGCAGGGCGCGCGGCTCGCCGATGTCGTGCTCGAAGGTATCCTCGGCGCTGAGGGATTTCTCTTCGACATCCGGCAGCACCGGCCGGTCGTCGATCCCGGAAGCGCGCTCGCGCATCCAGGCCGAGTAGCGCCCGAACAAGGGCCACAGCACCGCATCCGGCGCGCTGCGCAGCTCACCGAACGTGCCGATCCCGGCGGCCTCGACCCGGGCGCCGGTCTTGCGCCCCAGGCCCGGGAGCCGGCGCACCGAGAGCGGATCGAGCACCGTGCGCACGTGCTCGGCCGCGACCACGGTGAGGCCGTCGGGCTTCATCAGATCGGAGGCGATCTTGGCCACCAGCTTGTTGGGTGCGACGCCCACCGAGGCGCTGAGCCCGGTGAGCTCGCGAATGCGCCGTTTGATGCGCCGGGCGATGTCGACGGCCCCGCCGAGCAGCTCCTGGCTCGCCGTGACGTCCAGAAAGGCCTCATCCAGCGACAGCCCCTGCACCAGCGGGGTGACCTCGTGAAACACCCCGAACACGACGCGCGACACGTCCTGGTAACGCTGCATGCGCGGGCGTACGCACACCGCCTGCGGGCACAGCCGCAGCGCGGTGCGCATTGGCATCGCGGAATGCACACCGTACCGGCGCACCTCGTAGCTGGCCGCCGCCACCACCCCGCGCCCGCCGTCCCAGCCGACAACGAGCGGCACGCCCCGCAGCCGCGGGTCATCGTGCTGTTCGACCGAGGCGTAGAACGCATCCATGTCGACGTGCAGGACGGCGCGCGTCATGGCGGCGTTCGGCTTGGCGCTACTTGGCGACCGTGATGGTGATCTTCGGGGAAATCACCGGTGGATTGTGGGGGATGTGATTCTGGTCTCCGAGCAGCAGCTGCAGGGTGTGCTTGCCGGGTGTGAGCGTGGTGAGCGTCGTCTCGGTCTGGCCCTTGCCGAAGTGCACGATCTTGTCGGTCGCCGGCAGCGGTGCGGCCGCATCGGCGGGCGCGTCGCTGTCGATGAGCAGGTGGTGATGGCCGGTGTTTTCGAACTTCACTCCCGCCGGCGCGACACCCATGCCCTTCAGACCGAACTGCACCCGTACCGGGCTGTGGACCGTGGCGCCATCCCTGGGACTGATAATGTAGACCTCGGCACCCGCGGGCGAGGCGGTGCGCTCCGGAGCGGCCGCGGGGGTCTGGGCGCCGGCGAGGGGGACGGCGAGCATCAGGGCGGCAATGATCAATGTACGCATGGGCAACTCCTAACTTTCGACCAACCATAGTTTCACAGCGTCAGGGCGCTGTACGCGACGTTGAGCCCGAGCATCAGCGCGCCGCTCAGCAGGTAAAAGAAGCTCAGCACCAGGAGCTTCGCGATGGTGAGCCAGCGGCCCTGCCCGTACACCCGGCGCATGGAGCGGTACAGGTACCAGGGTACGTAGAGCCAGAGCGCGAAACTTACCCAGCCCGCGGCGAACGGCAGCAGCGCCGACACCGCGGCGGCCAGCAGCAGCAGCACGAACGCGAACGCATGGTTGTGCACGAACAGCAGCAGGTGCTCGACGTAGTAGTGCCGCGGCCGCCAGTACATGAGCATCATGGCGCCCGCGAGCAGCGGCAGAAACACGAACATCGCGCGCGGCAGGTTGTGCAGGAACGCCTCGCGCATCGAGCGCCCGTGGTCCTCCACGACGTTGCGGCAGGCGCGCGACAGGAGGGGCGCCAGATGCTGCTGCCACGGTCCCTGGTAGACCGCATCGCGGCACAGCCGCTCACTGCGCTGCTGGGCAGATTCCCCGGGCAGTGCCGGATCAAAGGGGGTGCTGATCCTGGCGGCGGGGGCGGCGCGTTCGCTGTCGAGCTGCACGACCTGCAGTTTCGACTGGCTGGCGCTCACCCAGACGAAGAACACCACCGACAGCACCAGGTACAGCCGCACCGGCGGCAGATAGCTCGCGCGGCGTCCGGCGAGAAACTGCGCCGTGAGAAACCCCGGTCTGAACAGCAGCGCCGCGAGCGTACGCCACAGGCGCGAGTCGGCGTGCGTCAGATCCTCGGTCGCCACCTGCGCGAAGTGCCACAGCGTGTGCACCGGCGGCTCGCGCCGCTGGCCGCAGGCGCTGCAGTAGCGGCCCGTGACCGGCGCGCCGCAGTTCGCGCAGCTCAGCGCGGGCGGGGTCACCGCGGCCGCAACCCCGGCGGCCGCGACGCCCGCTGCGACCGGCAGCGCGTCCGCGGCGATGCTGACGGGCGGTGCGGTACTGCTCATGCGACGTGCGCGCTGGACCTCGCGGCCGACTCGGACGCCGGTGCGCTGAGGGCGCCGAGCTCGTGCGGCTCGAAGTCATCGACGTGAATCAGATCCATAACCTTGCGATCGTAGTCGCGCAACGCCGCCGCCTCGGTTTCCGAAACGATGCCGACGGCGAGCGCCTGCTGGATGCGTCCCGGCAGATCGAGCGCGGTGACCTTGCCGGTCTTGACGCCCTCGACGCGGATGCGCTTCTCCAGCGGCTCGAGCTGCACCGCGAGCAGCAGCGCTTCCTGCAGCAGTCCCAGCGGATTGGCGGGCTCGAGCGTCCAGTAAATGTACTGGCACAGCCGCTCGCGCGCTTCGGTCGGACTGGTCACGAGGCCGGCGACCTTGCGCCCGAGGCGGTCATCGGGGGCCGAGTACACGCGCCCGCGCGGGAAGATGAGCGCGCGCATTGCCCCGGCAAGCGGCCGGTTGGGGAAGTTGCGCAGGAAACCATGCAGCTGCTCCTGCGCGTGATACAGCAGGTTGCGGCACGCCCACTCGACGATCGGCAGGTCCTCCTCCTGACGGCCCTGGTTTTCGTGATGCTTGAGGACCATGGAGGCCAGATACATGCACGACAGCACGTCCCCGAGCCGCGCCGACAGGCTTTCCTTCTTCTTCAGGTAACCGCCGAGCGTCAGCATCGCCACATCCACCGCGAACGCGAACGAGGCGCTGAAACGCACGATGTGCTGGTAGTAGCGCGCGGTGGAGTCCTGCACCGGCGCGCGGGTGAAGCGCGCGTGGGTCAGCGCCATGATGAGCGAGCGCACCGCGTTGGAAATGCTGAAGCCGACGTGTCCGAACAGGGCGCGGTCGAACTCATCCACGCCCGCGGCGCGATCGGGATTGCGCGCGGCGGTCATCTCGCGCAGTACGAACGGATGGCAGCGCACGGCGCCCTGGCCGAAGATGATGAGGTTGCGCGTGAGGAGGTTGGCGCCCTCGACCGTGATCGCCACCGGCACCACCTGGTAGCCACGGCCCAGATAATTCCTCGGCCCGAGGCAGATACCCTTGCCGCCGTGCACGTCCATGGCGTCGTTGGCCACCTGGCGGCCCATCTCGGTGACGTGGTACTTGAGCATCGCGGAGGGCACCGAGGGCCTCTCGCCGCCATCGATCGCGCCGGCGGTCACCGAGCGCGCGGCGTCCATGGTGTAGGTCAGACCCACCATGCGCGCGATGACCTCCTCGACCCCTTCGAACCTGGCCACCGGCGTGTTGAACTGGCTGCGGATGCGGGCATAGGCGCCCGTCGCCCACACGCCCGCCTTCGCGCCCCCGGTGGCGTTGGAGGGCAGCGAGATGCAGCGCCCTACCGACAGCTGCTCCACCAGCATGCGCCAGCCGCTGCCGGCCATGCGCGTCCCGCCGATGATGAAATCCAGCGGCACGAACACGTCCTTGCCCAGGATGGGTCCGTTCTGGAACGGAATGTTGAGGGGGAAATGGCGGCGCCCGATGCTCACCCCCGGCGTGCTGCGCGGGATCAGCGCGCAGGTGATGCCGATGTCGGTCTTGCCGCCCAGCAGCCGTTCGGGATCGAACATGCGGAACGCCAGACCGATGACGGTGGCCACGGGAGCGAGCGTGATGTAGCGCTTGGAGAAGTTGAGCTTCAGTCCGACGATCTCGCGCCCCTGCCACATGCCGCGGCACACGACCCCGGTGTCAGGGATGGAACCGGCGTCCGAGCCGGCGCGCGGTCCGGTGAGCGCGAAGCACGGCACTTCCTCACCGCGTGCCAGGCGCGGCAGGTAGTAGTTCTTCTGTTCCTCGGTGCCGTAGTGGTTCAGCAGCTCCGCGGGTCCGAGGGAGTTCGGCACCGCGATCGTGGAGGAGGCCGTGGCGCTGCGGCTGGAGATCTTGGCCAGCACGCACGAGTGCGCGTAGGCGGAGAATTCCAGGCCGCCATACTTCTTCGGAATGATCATCGCGAAGAAGCCCCGGGTCTTGAGGAACTCCCACACCTGCGGCGACAGGTCGGCGCGCTCGTGCGTGATGTTCCAGTCATCGAGCGCGCGGCACAGCTCCTCGCACGGGCCGTCGAGGAAGGCCTGTTCGGCCGCGGACAGCTGCGGAGGCTTTGCGGCCAGCAGCTTCGGCCAGTGCGGCGCGCCGGTGAACAGCTCCCCGTCCCACCACACGGTGCCGGCCTCCAGTGCCTCCTTCTCGGTCTGCGACATGGTCGGCAGGAGCTTGAGGTAGGTCTTCATGAACGGGCGTGTGATCAGCGCCTTGCGCAGCGGCCGCACGTTGAGCAGCCACAGCCCCGCGAGCAGGACACCCAGGAACCCCTTCCAGATCCCGGCGGGGGCGCCCAGCAGCGTGTAGGCACCGAGCAGCACCGTGAACGTCACGGTAAAGGCGAGCAGCGACAGCCGCCGGTAAGCGAGGAACAGCACCGCCGCAATGAACAGCAGGGTGATGACGCCGCCCACCTGCGTGACCGCGTAGGCGGCCGCGACCACGAGCATCAGGGAGACGATAGCGCCCAACTGGAACCTTCCTCCGCCTCGCGCGGCTTCACCCGACTATAGCTTGCCGGGCGCGGCGCACGAAACTTCAGGCGAGAAGGCTCTTGACTCCCTCGCGCTCCTCGCGCAGCTCGGCGTGAGTCGCCTCCATGCGCTTGCGGCTGAAGTCATCCACGCTGAGACCCGGCACGATCCGGTACTCGCCGTGGCTGACGGTGACCGGATACGAGTAGATGACGCCGTCGGGAATGCCGTAGCTGCCGTCCGACGGCACGGCCATGCTGACCCAATCGCCCGCGGTCGTGCCGTGGAACCAGGTGTGCACATGGTCGATCGCGGCCGAGGCGGCCGAGGCGGCCGAAGAGGCGCCCCGCGCCTTGATGACGGCCGCGCCGCGCTGTTGTACCACCGGAATGAACGTCGCCTCGATCCACTGCTGGGTCACGAGGGACTTTGCCGGCTTGCCTGCGACCTCGGCGTGCGAGAGGTCGGGATACTGGGTCGCCGAATGATTTCCCCAGATGGTCATGCGGCGAATGTCGCTGACATGCGTCTCGGTCTTTTCCGCCAGCTGCCACAGCGCGCGATTGTGATCGAGACGCGTCATCGCCGTGAAATTGCGCGGATTGAGATCGCGGGCGTTGGTTTTGGCGATGAGCGCGTTGGTATTGGCGGGATTGCCGACCACCAGCACCTTCACGTTGCGGTCGGCGACTTCGTTGAGCGCCCGGCCCTGCACGGAAAAGATCTGCGCGTTGGCGAGCAGCAGGTCCTTGCGTTCCATGCCCGGTCCGCGCGGGCGCGCCCCGACCAGCAGCGCCGCCTGGCAATCGCGGAACGCAACCCGCGCATCGTCGGTCGGCACGACCTTGTTGAGTGTTGGAAACGCGCAGTCGAGCAGCTCCATCACCATGCCCTGCAGCGCCGCGAGCGCCGGGGTGATCTCGAGCAGATGCAGGTTTACGCGTGTGTCGGGCCCGAAGAGGCTCCCGGCGGCGACCCGGAAGGCGAGGGCATAGCCGATCTGTCCGGCGGCGCCGGTGATCGCAACGTTCACGGCAGATTTCATGGCGGGCGCTTCTTGGCTTTCGGAAAAAAGGGCCAGGAATTCTAGCGTCTGACCGCACTCAGGTCCCTAGCTGCGACCCCGGGGCTCAAACCCTCGCGGCAGCGGCGCTCTCCAAGGCGATGCGACCACCCGGCCCCCCTGATGACCCCTGAGACTGGTTTGGTGAAATAGCTTGACACTTAAGTGGTGTACTACTAGAGTACATCACTAAGGAGGCTTTCCTGCTCCAGCAGACAGCCGGCCGACCAGAGATCCACAGACCGCCCACACAGCCCAAGGAGACGACCATGAACAGCTTCGCTTCAAACCTCTATCGTGACCTGACCTGCGCCGCCGCGGCGGCCCTGATCACCCTGGTGTTCAGCCTGAGCTTCGTGCAGTCCACGTCGGTCCCGCCGGGAGCGCATGCCGGCGCGAGCCGCACCGTGGCCATGCAGTCGGAGCACGCCTGGTTTGGCCAGCCTGAGCCGGCCGTTTTGGTAGATTAGTCGGCTAATACCCCGCCACAGGCGCCGTGCAACCGACCATGGATTCGCAGTGGGACGACAGCCTGCCGATCTACCGGCAACTGCGAGACCGGGTGGTAGCGATGATCCTCGAAGGCGTGCTCAAGGAAGGAGACCCGCTGCCCTCGGTCCGCAGCGTTGCTGCGGACTTCCGCCTGAATCCGCTCACCGTGCTCAAGGGCTACCAGCAGCTGGTCGACGAACAGCTGGTGGAGAAGCGGCGCGGCCTGGGGATGTTCGTGAGCCCGGGCGCCCGCAAGGCGCTGATGAAGGACGAGCGCCAGCGTTTCCTCGAGGAGGACTGGCCGAAAGTGTACGCCACCATCCAGCGCCTCGGCCTGACCCAGGAAGAATTGCAGCGCGTGGGCGCCGCAGCGCCTGCGGCCAAGTGGCCGACGCACCCGGCCGGTGGGGCCGCACCAGGTGAAAAAGATGACAGCAGTAATTGAAGCGCGCGGACTCACCAAGGCCTACGGCGCGACCCGTGCGCTGGATGGCGTGAACTTCAGCATCGAGCCCGGACGCATCGTCGGCCTCATCGGTCCGAATGGCGCCGGCAAGACCACCGCGCTCAAGGCGATCCTCGGACTCACCCCCTTCAACGGCGAGCTCACCGTGCTCGGACTCGATCCGCGCACGCAGCGCGACGCGCTGATGCGCGAGGTGTGTTTCATGGCCGACGTGGCCGTGCTGCCGCGCTGGCTGCGCGTGAGCCAGGCGCTGGAGGTGGTGAGCGGGGTGCACCCGCGCTTCGATCGCGCGCGCGCCGCGGAATTTCTGCGCAAGACCGACATCCGCATGACCAGCCGCGTACGCGAACTCTCCAAGGGCATGGTGACGCAGCTGCACCTGGCGCTGATCCTCGCGATCGATGCGCGCCTGCTGGTGCTCGATGAGCCCACCCTCGGGCTCGATCTGCTGTACCGCCGCAAGTTCTACGACACGCTGCTGAACGACTACTTCGACAAGGAGCGCACCATCCTCCTCACGACTCACCAGGTGGAGGAAGTCGAGAACCTGTTCACCGACGTGATCTTCATCAACCACGGCCGCGTGGCACTGAGTTCCTCCGTCGAGGACCTCGGCAGCCGCTACCAGCAGCTGACGCTGGCTGCGGAACAGGCGCCGCAGGCGCGTGCGCTGCAACCGTTCTACGAGCGCGAGGTGTTCGGGCGCGTGGCGATGCTGTTCGAGGGTCGCTCGGCCGCGGAGCTCGGCGCGTTGGGTGAGTTGCGCACCCCGTCGATCGCCGACCTGTTCGTCGCGAAAATGCAGGGGACGCCAGGCACATGAACAGTCATTTTGCAGACGCTGCCGCCGGGGAAGCCCCGCGCGAGTTCACGCCGGGCGCCCGCATCGGAGCCGGAGCCACGCTTGCCATGCTGGTGCGGCGCGAGTTCTGGGAGCACCGCGCGCTGTGGATCGCGCCGCTGGTAGTCGCGGCGCTGATGGTGGTCAGCGCTTTCGTGGCGAGCGTGAAGTACCGCCTGACGCACGCGGATATGCACCACGACGGCTCCGACGGCATGGCGATGTTCAGCGTCATGCAAAGCGCCGTGTCGATGCCACTGTCCCTCGTGACGCTGATTGTGCTGAGTTTCTACCTGCTGGACTGCCTGTACGCGGAGCGCAAGGACCGCAGCATCCTGTTCTGGAAGTCCTTACCGGTGTCTGACAACCTGACCGTCCTGTCGAAGCTCCTGGTCGCGCTGCTGGTGGTGCCGCTGGGCGTCTTTGCGCTCGGGCTGCTGGTGTCCCTGAGCTTTGTCGGCATCTGGGAGTTGAACGCCGCCTTCGGTCGCCTGCCCACGATCCCGGGCTGGGACACGCTTGCCTGGGTCAAGGGTGAGATGGCGCTGCTGGCGTGCCTGATTGTCGGTGTGCTGTGGTATGCGCCGTTCGCCGCCTACCTGCTCGTGGTCTCGGCCTGGGCGCGGCGCAGTCCGTTCCTGTGGGCCACCGTTCCGGTGGTGCTGGCGCCGCTGCTCGAACGCATGGCCTTCGGGACGACCTATCTGTGGAAATTACTCGCGTACCGCACCTACGGGATCTGGCACACACTGTTCCCGTACCCGCACCTGGGCCGCGGACGTGCGGACGCGCTTGCCTCGGTGTTCGGTCAACTGCGCTTCGGCGCCGCGTTCAGCGACATCGACCTGTGGCTGGGGCTGGCGGTCAGCGCGGCGCTGGTGTTCGCCGCGATCCGCCTGCGTCGCTACCGCGACGACACCTGAGGTAAGTCCGCTTAACCCCGCGCCGGTCCGAGCCTTTCCCACAAGACTCCGGCGATAGATCGCGCTTATCATCGCGCTCCGGACAGGCGATTGGCCCGCCGGCGTGTAGGGATGTTCAACAGCGGCCATGCATCTGATCCGTCGCGCCCGCCTGCAAGCATGAGCGTCGAGGTTCGGCGCACCGACGAGGGCCTGGAGCTCGAGCTGACGGGCGAGTGGGTCACGCAGCGGCTCGCCCTCATCCAGACCGGACTCGCCGCGGTCGATGTTGCCGCAGCGCGGCAAGTGTCGATTGCGACGCAGCAACTCACGGCGCTCGACCTCTCGGGCGCCTGGGCGCTGCGCGAGTTCCTGCGCCGCGCGCGCGCGGCCGGCGCCGTGGTGACGTTCCGGGGCACGCCACCGGATCAGGTGCGCCTGCTCGACGAGATCCTCAAGGAAGGCGGCACGACGGGCGTGCCGGAAGCTGACGCGGTTCCTGAGGCCGAGCGCGCGCTCGAGGCGATCGGCCGCGAGACGGTGCATGCCGGCCAGGACCTGGTGCAGGGACTCGCCTTCGTCGGCCGCACCAGCACCACTTTCGTGGCGGGCCTGGTGCGCCCGCGGCGCCTGCGGCCGATTGCGATCGCGCGGCACGTGTACGACACGGGTATTACGGCCATGCCCATCGTGGCGCTGATCGCGTTCCTCATCAGCGTGATCATCGCCTACATGAGCGCGCGGCAGCTGCGCGGGCTCGGCGCGGACATCTATGTGGTCGACCTGGTCACCATCGGGGTGCTGCGGGAGCTGGGAGTGCTGCTGACTTCCATTATCGTCGCCGGCCGTTCGGGGAGCGCGTATGCGGCCGAGCTCGGCTCCATGCAGCTCAACGAGGAGGTCGATGCGCTGACCGCAACCGGCGTCGATCCGTTCGAACTGCTGGTGGTGCCTCGGGTGGTGGGACTCACGATCGCGCTGCCGCTGCTCACCATCATCGCCGATCTCATCGGACTCACCGGCGGCGCCCTCTTGTGCCGCTATCTGCTCGACATGCCTCTCAGTCAGTACGCCAACCGTGTGATCGAGGCGATCTCGCCCACCACCTTCTGGGTCGGCGTGATCAAGGCCCCGGTGTTCGCAGTGCTCATCGCCCTGGCCGGTTGTTATCGCGGCATGCAGGTGCACGGCTCGGCGCGCGAACTCGGCCGCCTGGTCACCGTCGCGGTCGTGCAGGCGATCTTCTTAGTGATACTCGCAGACGCGCTGTTCGCGGTGCTGTTCATGGAGATGGACATTTGATCTACCCGGTGCTGCAGGTGCGCGGGGTGGTGAACCGCTTCGGGACCCAGGTGGTCCACGACGGGCTCGACATGGAAGTGCGCGCCGACGAGGTGTTTGGCATCGTCGGCGGTTCCGGCGCCGGCAAGTCGGTGCTGCTGCGGACCATCCTCGGGCTGCAGCGCCCGCTCGCCGGGACGGTGCGCATCGACGGTGACGACATCACGCGAATGAGCGTGGCGCAGCTGCGCTCCGTCAAGGCGCACTACGGCGTTACCTTCCAGCAGGGCGCCCTGTACTCGGCACTGACCGTGCTGCAGAACGTGCAGCTGCCCATGATCGAGCACCTCGGACTCGGCCGGACCGCCCTCGAGGAGCTGGCGCTGCTGCGGATCCGCCTGGTCGGGCTGCCCGCCGAGGCGGCCCACAAGTACCCGGCCGAGCTCTCCGGCGGCATGGTGAAGCGCGCAGCTCTCGCCCGCGCCCTGGCTCTCGATCCGCGCCTGTTGTTCCTCGATGAGCCCACCTCGGGCCTCGATCCGGTGAGCGCGGCCGCGTTCGACGAGTTGGTGCTGTACCTGCAGAAACAGCTGCGCCTCACCATTGTCATGATCACCCATGATCTGGACACCATCTTCCGTACCTGCAATCGTGTCGGGGTGATCGTGGACGGGCGCATGGAATCGGACACCCTGGAACGCATCGTCGACTACCCGCACCCGTGGATCAGGGCCTATTTCCACGGCGAGCGCGCGCGCGCGCGCCTGGGAGCCGCACGTGGAACGTGAAGCGAACTACGCCGCGGTCGGCGCGTTCGTGCTGCTGGTGGCGCTGCTGGGAGCGCTGTTCGTCTACTGGTATTCCGACACCCGCGAGCACCGCAGCTACAACCGCTACGAGATCTACTTCAGCGGCAGCGTCAGCGGCCTGGAGCGGGGAGCCGCCGTGCGTTACCTCGGCGTCGGTGTCGGCCGCGTGGTCGACATGCACATCGACCCGCGCGATTCCAGCCGCGTCGAGGTGATCGTCGACGTCGATGCCACCACGCCGATATCGGCGCATACCGTCGCGCAGCTGCAGCTGCAGGGAGTCACCGGGCTGCTGTACATCGACCTGCTCGAGGACCGCAGCAACAAGCCCGTGGCCCCGGTGGTCGCGGGCCTGAGGTTCCCCGTGATCCGCTCGGCGCCGTCGCGCTTCGATGTGTTCCTGGCGAGTCTGCCGGAGTTGGTGGCGGCGGCCGGTACCGTGGCGCAGCGCGCCACGCTGCTCCTGAGCGACACCAATCTGCACGCGGTTTCCAGCACGCTGGGCAGCCTCGAGCAGGCGAGCCGCACGCTGCCGCAGACCGTGCACGATCTCAATGCCCTGGTGACCGAGCTGCGCGGCGCCACCACCGAACTGGCCGCCTCCGCCCGCAGCACCCACGCGTTGATCGACGCGGCAGGGCCGGACGTGCAGGCCGCCGCGCAGCGCATGCACAGCATCGCGGACCACCTGGCGAGCGCCAGCGAGCAGCTCGACAGAGTGATCGCCGACAACCGCGAGGACGTGCGTTCGTTCACGCGCGACGGGTTGCCGGAGCTCGAGCGGTTTGCGCGTGAGGGCCGGGAGGCGGCCGCGGACATTCGCGCGCTCTCGAACAGCTTGCGGGAGAATCCCGCCCAGCTCATCTATCAACCGCAGGAGCGCGGTGTGGAGATTCCACGGTGAGAATTCCGCAACTGGCGACCCGCGCCGTGCCGCTGCTGTGCACCATCCTGACCGGCGGCTGCACCGGGCTGTTCCACAGCACCGCGCACCCCGAGCAGACGTACTACCTGCGCGCGCCGGCCGCCGCGGCTGGCAACGGCGCGCCGGCCACGGCGGCCGTGGCGGCATCGCTGCGGGTCGCTCACCCGGCGGCGGCCCCCGGGCTCGATTCCTCACACATCATGCTGGTGCAGGCGGATCACCGCATGAACTTCTACATCGGCAGCCGCTGGCCGGCTCCGGTTGCGGACGTGCTGGAAGCGCTCGCGGTCGAAACGCTGCGCGCCTCGGGCGCGTGGACCTCCGTGGAGGATTCCACCAGCCCGTTCCCGTCCGACTACCTGCTGCAGGTCGCGGTGCGCCGCTTCGAGGCCGACTACACCGCCGGGGGCGCAGTTCCCGAGGTGCACGTGACGCTCGACTGCATCATGGGCAGGCGCGCAGGGCGCGACGTGGTGGCGACCTTCGCGGTTTCCGGCGCCCAGCTCGCCACCGCCAACCGCCTGAGCGATGTGGTCTCCGCCTTCGAGCAGGCCACGGGCGCCGCCCTCGGCGCGCTGTCGCAGCAGGCCGCGCAGGCGGCGCGCGCCGCTGCGGAGCAGGGCGCTCAGAACCAGGACAGGCCCACGCCCTCCATCAGCCGGCAGAGCCAGTAATCCGACTGCGCCGGGTTCGCGAATACGGCGAAATCGGCGGTGTACTCGATGCCGAGCGCCGCACGGTTGTTCCACAGCGTGTCGAAGTAACCGAGCACCTGCTGCGCCAGCGGCGCGCTGCGCGCCACCTCGATGGCGAGGTTCGCCTCGAGGTTGTAGTCGTTCAAGGCTCGCCGCGTGAGGTTCGCCGAACCGAGCGTCAGCCACAGCCGCTGCGGCCCGTAGATCATCACCATGGCGTCATGAAAGTGCTCGCCATGCGTGCGATACCAGCGCACGTGTATCGCCCCGCCGCTGCGCGCCACGAGTCCACTCGCCACCGGCTGATTCGGAATGCCGGAGCTGCCGCTGGTCGCGTCCTCGTTCGGATCGAGAATGAGGCGCACGCCGACGCCGCGCCTGGCAGCCGCCAGCAGCGCCTCGGCCACGCCGTTGTCGGCCAGATGGAACATCGCCACATCGATCGAGTCGCCCCGCCCCGCGCCAGCCACGTGCTCGAGGAGCGCGGCGCGGATCGCGCCCTCGGTGAGCACCTGTACGCCGGCGCTGCTGCCCGCCGCCAGGCCCGCTGCAGAATCGGCAGCGCAGTCCGGCGCCGGCCCGGGGGGTGAAGCCGGCGCGGGCGCATAGGCGTCGCCGCGCCCGCGCCAGCCTGAGAAACGAGCCACCGCCAGCTCGCTCGCCAGGAGCGAAGCGAGTGCCGCGCCGCTGACACGCGCGGCCGCGTTCGACCAGGCGCTCTCGGCATCATGCGGGTTGGCCGAAGCCACCACCGCCGCCAGTCCCCCCCGGCCGTCGTCCGCTACCAGCACCTTGCGGTGGTCGGCCTTGAAGTTGAGGCGCCGCGTCTCGATCCCTAATGGGCTCGCCGGCGTATCCCACCAGCGCAGCGCCAGCCGCCACAGGCTCGAGTACAGCAGGTTGGAATCGCGCAGCGCATCCAGATCCGTCACCACGACCTCGACACCGCCGTCGCGCAGCAGCTGCAGCTGCGCCGAGGGCGCGGCCCCGTAACCCTCGTTCACCGGATCGGTGATGAACAGCACCCTCAGGTCAGGCAGCGCGCGCCGCCGCGCGAGCAGCGCATCGCTGAGCTCTGCGGCGATGCGCCGCTGTGGAGCGCTGGCAGCCGCGGTGCCTGCAAACAGCGAGTAATCGAGCACGATGAAGCGGCGTGCCTGGCGCACCACGTCCAGAACCTGGTCGAAGATCCCCTGGCTCACGACCGCGCGCCCCCAGGCATCCGCGGCCGTGATGTCGGCGATGAAGCTCACCTCGTCCGCCGGCACGGCGCACACGGCGGAGGCGACATGGGTGCCGGCAGGCAGCGGCTTGTGCGCCTGCCACCAGGCGGTTGCGACCCAGGCCGCAACCCCGCACAGGGTGAGGAGCCGGCGCGCGCGAATTCTCACGACGCACGCTCTTCGAGCGCTGTCATCACCTCGAGCCAGCGCGCTTCCAGCTGAACGATCTCATCGGACAGCTCGCCATGGCGCCGGAAGAGCCGCTGCTGCTCTGGCGCGCCAGTCCCGCTGTAAGTGCCCGGATCGCTCATGGCGGTCTCGATCCGCAGTCGCTCGCCGGCGAGCGCGCTGAGCTGCGCTTCCAGGCGTTGCTGTTCGCCGCGCAACGGCGTGAGCCGGTTGCGCGCCTCGGCTTCGAGCCGCCGCTGCTCGCGCCTTGAGGCGACCGGGGCTGCGCGGGTGGCGGCCGGCGCCGCGCCCCGATTGGCGCCGAGCCATGCGGCGTAGTCCTCCAGATCGCCCTCAAAGGCGGTGAGCGCGCCGTTGGCGAGCAGCACGAAGCGGTCGCAGGCGCCGCGCAGCAGCGCGCGGTCGTGCGATACCAGCACTACCGCGCCGGGAAATTCCTGCAGCGCGAGCAGCAGCGTGTGCCGCATCGCCAGATCCAGGTGATTGGCTGGCTCGTCGAGCAACAGCAGGTTGGGCCGCCGGGCGATGAGAATGGCGAGCGCCAGGCGCGCGCGTTCGCCGCCGGAGAAATTCGCGGTCGGCTCGAACACCCGCTCGCCGCCGAAGCCGAAGCGGCCGAGATGGTCGCGGCACTGCTGCTGCGTCCACGTCAGCACCTCGCTGCCGCCGCGCCGGGTGAGTTCGGCGAGCGCCGAGCCGCCGGCATCGAGTTGCTCGAGCTGCAGCTGCGCCAGGAAGCCGGTGGCCAGCTCCGGCGCGGGCTCGCGCCGGCCCGCGAGCGGGACAAGCTCGCCGGCCAGCACGCGCATCAGCGTGGATTTGCCGGCGCCATTCCTGCCGAGGACCCCGAGGCGGTCGCCCGGGCTGACGCTTAAGGAGACTTCCTCGAGGACCTGCCGCGCGCCGTAGCCGGCGCTCACCCGCTCGAGCGCCACCAGCGGCCGCGGCAGTTTCAGCGGTGGTGCGAACTGCCATTCGAAGCCCGATTCGGTGTGGACGGCGGCGATGCTCTCGAGGCGCGCGAGCCACTTCAGGCGGCTCTGCACCTGGCGCGCCTTGCTCGCCTTGGCGCGGAATCGCTCCACGAAACTCTGGATGTGGGCCGCCTCGCGCCGTCGCTTCGCCACCAGGGCGCGGGTGCGTTCGGCATGGGCGGCGTGCTGGGTTTCGAAGGCGCTGTAGTTGCCCGGGTAGGCATGCAGCCGTCCGCCCTCGATGTACAGGATGCGGCCGACGATCGCATCGAGGAACTCGCGATCGTGAGACACGAGCAGCAGTGTCCCGCGGTACTCCTGCAGCCATTCCTCCAGCCACAGCAGCGCATCGAGGTCCAGGTGATTGGTCGGCTCATCGAGCAGCAGCAGCTCGGAGCGGTGCATGAGTGCGCGCGCCAGGCTGGCGCGCATGCGCAGGCCCCCCGAGAACTCGCACAGCGCGCGCCCGGCATCAGCGCCGTCAAACCCTAAGCCTGCGGCAAGCTGCGCCGCGCGGCTGCGCGCGGCGTAACCACCGAGCACTTCGTAGCGCGCATGCAGGCTCGCCTCGAGCGCGCCTTCGCCACCCTCATGGGCGCGCGCCAGCTGCGCTTCCACGGCGCGCAGCCCGACGTCACCGTCGAGGATGTATTCCAGGAGCGGGCGGTCCGAGTCGGGCAGTTCCTGGGCCACCCAGGCGATGGCCAGATCCGGCGGCGCCGAATAGTCACCGGCATCCGGGGTGAGCTCGCCGCGGATCAGTGCCAGCAGCGTCGACTTGCCGCAGCCGTTGCGTCCGACGATGCCGATCTTCTCGCCACGGAAGATCGTGGCCGTGGCTTCATCGAGCAGTATCTGCGGGCCGCGGCGGACGCGGGCGTTGCACAGAGTAAGCAAACCCGCCTTCAGGCCAAGCGGGAAGCCGCCCCGTCGGCGCGGTGCAGCAGGTGTGCGAAGGGTGCGCTGCCTGCGGCCTGGCGCGCGAGCAGTGCCAGCAGGTCCTCCGCGGTGCAGGGCTCGCCGAACAGCCGCCCCTGCCCGTAGTGGCAGGCGTTGTTGCGCAGGAATTCCAGCTGCCGCTGCGACTCGACGCCCTCGGCAATCACTTCCATGCCGAGACTGCGTCCCATCTCGATGATGGTACGCACGATGGTCGCATCGCCGGCATCGTCGGTGGCGTCCCGCACGAAGGACTGGTCGATCTTGAGCGTGCCGATGGGGAACTGCTGCAGCGCCGACAGCGAGGAGTAGCCGGTGCCAAAGTCATCGATCGACAGGTGCAGGCCCATCGCGTACAGCTCATCGAGCAGCCGCACGGTGCGCTGCGGATCCGCCATCAGGGTGGTCTCGGTGATCTCCAGCTCGAACGCGGTCGGGGACACCTGGTGGCGGCGGAATACCGAGCGGCAGCGCAGGATGAAACTCGCCTGGCGCAGCTGCTTGAGCGACAGGTTGAGTGAGATGCGCCCCGGGTCGCCGCCCTTGCTCTGCATCTGGCGGTAATCGAGGCACACGCGGTTCAGCACCCACTCGCCGATATCCAGTATGAGGTTGGTTTCCTCGGCCAGCGGGATGAAATGCGAGGGCGGAATGTCGCCGTGCCCCGGCAGGCGCCAGCGCAACAGCGCCTCGGCGCCGATGATGCGGCCGTTGCGCAGGTCGACCTTGGGCTGGTAGCGGATCTCCAGCTCGTCGCGTTCCAGGGCGCGCCGCAGTTTGCTCTTCAACATCAGCCGCTCGACCGCGGCGGCGTTCATCTCCGGGGAGTAGAAGGCGAAGGTGTTGCCGCCGTTCTGCTTCGAGTAGTACATGGCCGCGTCCGCGTTGCGGATCAGGTCGATGACGTTCTCGGCATCGCGCGGGCAGAAGGCGATGCCGACGCTCGCGGTGAGGAACACCTCGTTCTGGTTCAGCTGGAACGGGCGGCACACCTCGGTCAGGAGCGAGCGTGCCAGCTGCGCAATCGGTCCGCGGTTGTCGGCATCGGACGGCAGGCCGTCCACGAACAGCGCGAACTCATCCCCGGCGAGCCGTCCCACCACGGTCTCCTTCGGCAGCGAGCGCGTCAGGCGCTCGGCCAGCACTTCCAGCGTGCGATCGCCGGCGCCGTGGCCGAAAGTGTCGTTGACTTCCTTGAAGCGGTCCATGTCCAGGTACAGCACCGCCACCACCTGCCCCGCGCGCAGCGCACGCGCGATGGTCTGCTGCAGCAGGTGGTGGAACTGCATGCGGTTCGGGATCTTGGTGAGCGCGTCGTAGCGCGCCAGGTAGCGTATGCGGCGTTCGGCGCGCTTGCGGTCGGTGATGTTGCGCGCCACGAAGATGTTGCCCTGGAACTGCGGATCGTCGCTGTCGATGCGCGAGCCGGTGAACGACACCGGGATCGTCTGACCACTGCGCGTGCGCACCACCGTCTCGCGCGTCTCCTGCGCCGCCTGCAGCAGATCGAAGTTGGCGCGCTCACGCTCTTCGAGCACCGTAATGATGTTGCGGCCGAGGAGTTCCTCCTCGCCGAAACTGAGCAGCTTGCAGGCCGCCGAGTTTGCCATCTTGATGACCCCGTCCGGGGACGTGACGAACACCGCATCGGTCATGCTGTTGAGCACGCTGTGCAGGTAATTCTTGTTGATGGTGGACTGGCGCAACCGTCCGCGCATGCGCTCGAGCGCCTGCTGCAGGTCCGCGAGCGCCTCGTGCCGGCGCACCTCGACCGGGCGGGTGTAATCGCCCTGGCCGATACGATCGGCGCTCTTGATGAGCGAGTCGACCGGGCGCTGCAGCTGGCGGGTGACGCGCCAGGCCAGGGCGGCGCCGGCGAGCCCGCCCACTGCGGCGAGCGCGAGGCCCAGGAGCCACGTGAGGCGAGTGCGTTCAGCGCTGGCCGCTTCCAGCCGTCCGCCTAAGGTCACCTCCGGCACCGGCGCGGCCTGCTCGAGCACCACGGTGAGGGAGGCGAGCGTCTCGGGCGTGGCGGCGCCGGGGATGTTCTCGACGAAGGTGCGCACCGGAGCGGTGACCTCGGCGCTGAGCGCGCCAGGGGTCGCGCCAGCGCTGCGCCGCCAGTCGAAAATCCGCTTTCCCGAGCGGGCCGCCACGGTGATGGCGGCCACCGTGGCATCGTCGATGAAGGGCTGGAGCCTGCGCACCACACCGCTGCTGTCCCCGGCGCGCACGGCTCCGGCGATTGAATCCGCCGCGTGCGCGGCGATGCTCTGCGCCCGCGCCTGCAGCTCGGGATCGACGCGTTCGCGCGCGGCACGCTCGGCAAGGGCGCTCAGGGTGCGCGTGTCGGCCTGGTCCCGGACGAGCAACACGGTACCTACCGCAGCCGCGGCGAGCACCACCACCAGGAAGGCGGCCCCTGAATATTTGAACTTGAAGCTGGCGGCAGTCACGTACGCATACGCCCGCCGTGAGACGGGTGTGTCCTGCGGCGTGTGATCCCCTTATCTTTGGGGATTCATATTAACCGCCGCCTGGGACTTAAGGCTAGGCGCCTTCAGTTGCCGGACCAGACTCTCTTTATATGCCCGAGCATCAGGCCGCGCATCGTGGCCATGGGATCGGTGGTGGCCGCGAAAATGGGCGGCCGGCGCCGCAGCAGCTGCCAGCTCTCGCTGCGCAGGACCTGGCGCAGGTACTCGATGTTGCGCTCCACGGCTTCCATGTAGGGGTTACCGCCGCCGTAGAGTATTTCCAGGTAGCGGTAGGCTGCATGGAAGTCCCCATCGAGTCGCTTGGTTCGCACCTCCGCCACGAACTCCGGCGTCTGGCGCAGCAGATCCAGGCCCGAGGCGTACTTCACCCGCGGGTTGCCCTGGCTGAAGGGCAGGGCGACCCCGCCGAGCACGAACTCGGCATACAGCCGGTCGCGGCATTTCTCCAGGTAACAGCGATCGGCCATCTGGGCGATCATGTCCGCCGTGCCGAGCATGTGGCCAACCATGATGTCACGCGGATCGGAAACCGTTTCCTCGATGCGCGCGAACGGCACTTCGTAACCGGTGAAGTGGATGATCTCTGATGCCACCGGCACCCAGGCCCCGAAGCCCAGCACCGGCAGGTACTCTTCCAGGAAGCGCGCGCCGCGCGACACGTGCGTGCGGGTGAACTCGGCGCCGTTGCGCGAGTCGCGCTCGTCGGTGCGGCGCAGATAGCCCACGTCGTGAAACAGGCCGGTCACGAGGCCGACCACGGCGCGCGCGCCCCCCAGGCGGTTGGCCTCCTCCTGCTGCCGTTCGTAGCCAACGAGCAGACGCGCGAGCGCCAGAGTTATGTCGAGCGTGTGTTGCCGGTCGTGGTACACGGTGTCGACGCCGTGGTATCCGGCAACCTTGCCGGCGAACAGGCGTTCGAAATGTTCGAAGGCGCGCGCCAGCGGGTCCATGGATACCCCCGGCCACGTCGGCCGGTAGAGCGCCTCGACCGCGGCGAGCACCGCCGCCGGCGAGCTCACCTGCACGCAGTTGGTTACGTCAAAATCGCTGCGCCGGGTATTGGTCATGACGACGGAAGCTTAAAACTACACGGCGGCCGGCCGTCCCTCATTGGCCTGACCGGTGCCTTAAAGCCCAGTCTAGGCAGTTCCGGCGTCCAGGCACAGCGACGCGGCGCACATTTTGCGATCCGCAGCCGGCTTACCCTGCGCGCCGCGCAATCAGCTTAGCCCAGCTAGTAGATGCGCAGGCCGCCGTACTTGCGGCGGATGTGCCGGTCGAGCACCAGGGCTCCGAGCACAAACCCGACGCACAGGGCCAGCAGCACCGCAGCGAGCGCCCACGGCCACCCGCGCCGGGGATTATCCTGCGCCGCGCCGCCGCCAAACAGCACCCCCTGCGGTGCGCTGCCCGGTTCCTCCGCGGAGGCCGCAGGCGCCGGCGCTGCGGGCGCTGAGGCGGCAGCGCCCCCGCCGGGCGCCGCGCCCGCGGAGGTGCGCGTCGCGTCGAGCTGCGCCTGCAGCCGGCCGAGCTCGTCCTTCAGCCGCGCGACTTCCGCGCTGCTCGCCGCGAGCCGCGCCCGCAGCGGCTCGTCCGCCGACAGGTAGCTCGCCCTGATCCAGCCATCTTTGCCGCCGGCGAGCTGTACGTGGACCTCATCGCGCACCCGCTCGATGACTTCCAGTCGCTCGCCGCTCTTCACCGTGGCGATGCGCTCACCGCTCGCGTCCGGGGTGCTGTTCACGTTGACGACCAGCTGCTCGACGACGTACAGGGTTTCGGCGCGCGCTGCGGGCGCCACCGCCAGCGCGCACAGCAGCAGCCTGGTCGCAGGCGGGCGCGCGGTGAGCTTACGTGTCACGCAGCGCGCTCGCCCGGGCTCAGAATGCCGTGCTGCTTCAGCAGCGCCGCCACGTCCGGCCGGCGGCCGCGAAACTCGATGAACGCCTCGAGGGCGTCACGGCTGCCGCCGCGGCTGAGGATCGTGTCCAGAAAGCGCTGGGCAGTCGGAGGATCGAACACGCCGCTTTCCTCGAACGCGGCAAAGGCATCCGCCGCCAACACCTCCGCCCACTTGTAGCTGTAGTAGCCGGCGGCGTAGCCGCCGGCGAAAATGTGGCCGAAGCTGTTGGGAAAGCGGTTCCACTCCGGCACCGGCACGACCGCGACCTCGCCCCTGACCTCGCGCAGGATCTCAAGCACACGCCCGCCGCGCTCGGGCGAATACTCGGTGTGGATGCGGAAATCGAACAGGGCGAATTCCAGCTGCCGCATCATCTGCAGCCCCGCGTGGAAGCTGCGCGTGGCGATCAGCCGCGACTGTGTTTGCGCGGGCAGCGGCGCGCCGCCCTCGAAGTGCCCGGAGATGCGCTGCAGAACCTGCGGGTGCCAGGCGTAGTTCTCCAGGAACTGGCTCGGCAGCTCCACCGCGTCCCAGGCTACGCCGTTGATGCCCGCGAGGCTCGGATAGTCGACGCGCGTCAGCAAATGGTGCAGGCCGTGGCCGAACTCGTGGAACAGGGTAAGCACGTCGTCGTGCGTGAGCAGCGCCGGCCGCCCGGGTGCGGGCGGCAGGAAATTGCACACCAGGTAGGCAACCGGCAGCGCCGCGCCGCTGCGCAGGTGCTTGCGGCCGACGCACTCGTCCATCCAAGCGCCACTGCGCTTGTTGGGGCGCGCGTAGGCGTCCAGATAAAAGCTGCCGACCGCCTCGCCGGCGCTGCCTACGATGTCGAAGAAGCGCACGTCCGGGTGCCACAGCGGCGCACCGGCGCGCTCGCGGATGCGCACACCGAACAGCCGCTCGGCGACCTCGAACAGCCCGGTGAGCACCCGCGGCAGCGGGAAGTACGGCCGCAATTGCTCCTGGGACACCGAGAAACGCTCACGCTGCAGCCGCTCGGCATAGAAGCCGAGGTCCCAGGCGGCGAGCTTGCGGCCGGCGAACGCTTCGAGCTCGGCGAATTCGGTGAGCGCCGCGGGGCGGGCCGCGCGCGCGAGCTGGTGCAGGAACTGCAGCACTTCCTCGACGCTGTGCGCCATGCGGGTCGCGAGCGCGTAGTGCGCGTAATCGCGAAAATCCAGCAGCCGCGCCGCCTCGTGGCGCCGCCGCAGGATGTCCTCCATCACCGCCGAGTTGTCCCAGCGGCCGGCGCTCGGGCCGCAATCCGAGGCGCGCGTCATCCACGCCTCGTAGAAAGCGCGCCGCAGGGTTTCGGATTCGGCGTCGGTGACCACCGCAACGTAGGTCGGCTGGTCGAGGGTGAGCATCCAGCCGGCCACGCCGCGCTCGTGCGCCCGGCGGCGCGCCTGCTCGATGAGCATGTCGTTCAGTCCGCGCAGCTGCTGCGGATCCGCGACGTGCCAGGTCCAGGCGTTGGTGGCATCCAGCACGTTCTCTTCGAATTTTGCCTGCAGCTGTGTCAGCTCGAGCATCGCGGATTTGAAGCGCGCCTTGCGTTCGGCCGACAGACCCACTCCGGCGAGGCGGAAGTCCCGCAGCGCATGCTCTATCACCTGGCGCTGCACCGGGGCGAGCGCGGCGCGCTCCTGGTCGGCGATGGTGCGATAGGCCCGGAACAGCGGCTCGCTCTGCGCCAGGTCGGTCTGGTAGGCGGACAGCAGCGGCAGGCAGGCGTTGTAACCGGTGCGCAGGGCATCGGAATTCAACACCGCGTTCAGGTGACTCACCGGCGACCAGGTGCGCGAAACGCGGTGCTGCAGCTCCTGCAGCGGCTCGACCAGCGTCGCGAAGGTGGGTAGCGGCAGCGAGGCGAGTTCCTCGATGCGCGCGCGGTTCTCCGTCAGCACTTCCCGCACCGCCGGTTCGACGTGCTCGGGACGGATCTGCAGGAACTGCGGCAGCGGTTCCTGCCCCAGCAGAGGATTGTCCATGCGGTCTCGCGGCGTGAACTAAGCGCCATTGTAGCGGCCTTGGGGCGCGCCCTGCCCGTCCTCATATAACATGGAGTCGGCTAAGCGCTCGAGGGCGTATGACCGACAAGTTCGACCTGGTGGTGATCGGCGGCGGCAGCGGCGGACTGGCCGCAGCCCAGCGCGCGGCCGAATACGGCGCCCGGGTGGCGCTGGTGGAATCCGGCCGCCTCGGGGGCACCTGCGTCAACGTCGGCTGCGTGCCGAAGAAAATCACCTGGAACGCGGCCGATCTCGGTGGCGCGCTGCACGATGCCACGGACTACGGTTTCCATGTGGAGGTCGCGGGGCACGACTGGGCAGCGCTGAAGCAGAAGCGCGACGCTTACATCCTGCGGCTGAACGACCTGTACGCCGCCAATCTGGCGCGGCACAAGGTCGAGCTGGTGCGCGCCCGGGCGAGCTTTGTCGATGGGCGCACGGTCAGCGCCGCGGGGCGCCGCCTCGCGGCCGAGCACATCATCATCGCCACCGGCGGGCGCCCGCACCGGCCGCTGATTCCCGGCACCGAGCTCGGCATCACCTCGGATGACTTCTTCGAGCTCACCAAGCGACCGCAGCGCGTCGCGGTAGTGGGCAGCAGTTACATCGCCGTCGAGCTGACCGGCATTTTCGCCGCTCTCGGGGCCGACACCACCCTGGTGCTGCGCGGCGACACGGCGCTGAACAGTTTCGACGACATGCTCGGAGAGGCGACGCTCACCGTGCTGCGCGAGGAGGGCGTGGACATCGTCATGCACGCCGCAGCCTCGGCGCTGGCGCGCGGCGCGGACGGCGCGCTCGAGCTCGCCGCGCGCGACGGCCGGCGTCTGGGGCCGTTCGATTGCGTGCTGTGGGCCATCGGACGCGTTGCGGCGGTGAAGGACCTCGCGCTTGGCAAGGCCGGCGTGGCACTCGATACCGAGGGCTTCATCGCCACCGACACGTATCAGGCGAGCAGCGCGCACGGGATTTATGCCATCGGGGATGTGGCGGGCCGCGCACAGCTCACGCCGGTGGCGATCGCGGCAGGGCGGCGGCTGTCGGACCGGCTGTTTGGCGGGCACAGCGACCGGCACCTGGACTACGAGAACATCCCGACGGTGATTTTCGGGCGTCCGCCGATCGGCACCGTCGGGCTCACGGAAAAGGAGGCCCGCGAGCGCTACGGGGATGCCAACATCACGGTGTTCAGATCCAGCTTCGTGCCCCTCTATCACGCCCTCACCGCGGCGAAGACGCGCTGTGACATGAAGCTCGTGACGGAAGGCCCGGAGCAGCGCATCGTCGGCCTGCACGTCGTGGGAGCGGGCGCGGACGAGATGCTGCAGGGGTTTGCGGTCGCGGTGCGCATGGGGGCGACCAAGAAGGACTTCGACGATACGGTGGCGATTCATCCGACGAGCGCGGAAGAATTCGTCACCATGCGCTGAACACTCAGGCGCTGCCGCGGCGTTCCTTGAGCGCGGCCAGCACGTGCGCGGTCGTGGGACGCACGCCGTGCCACAGACGAAACGACTCCGCGGCCTGCTCCACCAGCATGCCCCAGCCCTGCAGCGCCCGCGCGCACCCCTGCCGCGTGGCCCACTCGAGGAAGGCGGTCGCGGACTTGCCGTAGGCCAGGTCGTAGCACACCGTCTGCGGACCAATCACCGCTGGCGGGAACGGCGGAAGCTCGCCCGAGAGGCTTGCGGATGTCGCATTGACGATGAGGTCGAACGGCGCGCCCTCGAGCTGTGCGAATCCGACGCCGTGGACGGCGCCCAGGTCGCTGAACGCCGCGGCGAGAGTCTCGGCACGCTGCGCGGTGCGGTTGGCGATCACCACCAGCTCGGGTGACAGCCCCAGCAGCGGGCCCAGAATCCCACGTGTCGCGCCGCCCGCGCCGATGACGAGCACGCGGCGGTGGGTAATGACCAGTCCGAGGTTGTCGCACAGGTCGCGCACCAGGCCGGCGCCGTCGGTGTTGTCGCCGAGGATGCCGTCGGCGCGCGCCGCGAGCGTGTTCACCGCCGCAGCGTGCGCGGCCCGGGGCGTCAGCTCGTGCGCCACGTCCACCGCCGCGATCTTGTGAGGCAGGGTGACGTTCAGGCCCCGGCCGCCCTGCGCGAAGAACGCGCGCACGCGCGCGTGAAACTCGCCCGGCGCCACGTCGTACAGGCGGTAGCTGATGTTCTGACCGCTCTCGCGGGCAAACATGGCGTGAATGAACGGCGAGAGGCTGTGACCGACCGGATGGCCGACGACCCCGTACTGATCCAGTGCGGTCTGCATCAGCCCGATTGTGACAGCATCCGCGCGCTCGCGCCTGCGGCAGGCCCCACCGCGAGGGCTGACTTGAGCTCCGGCAGCCAGGCCCGCAGGCGCTCGAGCGTGCGGTAGGGGGGGTTCGCGATCAGCAGTCCCGAGCCGTTGAGCCCGACCTGCGAATCGCGCGGATACAGCCACAGCTCGCACACCAGCGTCGGCGCCTGCAGGGTGCGCGCGCAGGCGGCATGCCAGGTGACGGTGCTGCGCTCATCCTTGATCGGATACCAGGCCGCGAACACACCGGTAGGAAAGCGACGCAATCCTTCGGCGAGTGCGGCCCTGACGTGCCCGAAGTCCTGCTGGGTCTGCTCGTACGGCGGGTCGATGAAGGTGAGCCCGCGCCGCTCGGGCGGCGGCAGCCAGGCCCGCAAGCGCTCGAAGCCGTCGCCACGCTCGACCCGCACACTGCGCGGGGCGTCGCTGCGCCCGGGGGCCAGAGCGGCGAGCGACGCCTCCAGTGCCTGCGCTTCCGCTCCCAGGAACTCGATGAGCACCGCACGATCCTGCGGCCGCAGCGCGCTCGCGGCGATCAGCGGCGAACCCGGATACCGATGCCGCTGCCCGTGGCGGGCGCGAAACTGCGCGAGCAATGCTGCGTACTGGCGCAACTCCGGTGCGCTGTGCTCCACGCTCGCGAAGCGCCCGATGCCGGCGGCAGCCTCAAGCGATTGTGTCGACAGGTCGTAGCTGCCGCGGCCGGCGTGGGTGTCAAGGTAGAGGAAGCCCTTGTCCTTCTTCTGCAGCGCCGTCAGCAGCGCGAGCAGCGTCACGTGCTTGTGCACGTCCGCGAAGTTGCCGGCGTGGAAGCTGTGGCGGTACTTCATTGCGTGCGGTTGTCTGGACTGTTGAAATGTATCACTCGGGCTGGGAGGCTTCAGGCCTAAACACGATTGAGAGGAGGCCGCGCAGTGGCCGAGTACTGGTTCGACAGTCACGATGGCTTGAGGCTCTACAGCCGTGTGTACGCGAGCGCCGCCGCGGATGCCCCGGTGGTGCTGTGCCTGCACGGACTGATGCGCAACAGCCGCGACTTCGGCGCGCTGGCGGTGCAGCTGGCGGCGCGCCACCGCGTCATCGTGCCCGACATGCGCGGCCGCGGCCTGTCGGCGCGCGATCCGAATTTCAACAACTACCAGATCCCGGTCTACCTGCAGGACGTACTGACGCTGCTCGCAGGTCTGGGCGCCGCCCACGCGAGCATCATCGGCACCTCCATGGGCGGTCTCATGGCGATGCTGCTGGCGGTGACGCAGCCGAAGCTCGTGTCACGCATCGTGCTCAACGACGTGGGCCCCGAGGTGGATCCTCGCGGGCTCGAGCGCATCCGCGGCTACGCCGGCAGGGCCGCTCCCGTGCGCAGCTGGGCCGAGGCGGCCGCGCAGGTCCGCGCCGACTACGGGTCCGCATGGCCGGACTTAAGCGATGCGCGCTGGGATGAGATCGCGCGCCTGAGTTACCGTGCCAACGCGCAGGGCGTGCCGGAAGTGGATGCCGATCCGCTGATCGGCGAGCCGCTGCGCAACACCTCGGCAGCTGCGCCGAATCTGTGGCCTTTCTGGGGCAAGCTCGCGCAGGTGCCGACGCTTGCCATCCGCGGCGCGCACTCTGACATCCTGAGCGCTGCGACGCTGCAACGCATGCAGCGCGAGAAGCCCGACCTCCAGGCGCTGACGGTCGCCAATCGCGGGCACGCGCCGCTGCTCGATGAGCCGGAGTGCGTCGCGGGGATTGAGCGGTTTCTGGCGGTGGCCTGAAGCGGACCGTTACTTCAGGCGGCGCGCGCGGCCGGCGCGGGCTGCGGGTGCGGCGGCCTTAACCTTGACACGCGCGCGCGTCTTGCGAGCCGTGCGGGCGGCGACCTTGGCTCTCGCCGACGCCCCCGTGCGCGCGGCCGGCGGGCCCGGGCCGGCCGCGGGCTGCGCAGCGGACGAGCGGGTCTTCTTCCTGGCCGCGGGCGCTGCGGCCGCGCCCGCCGGCGCGCCCTCGACGGCGGCAGGCGCGGGAGTTGCGGCACGCTTGGCTTTCCCCCAGCGTCCGAATCGTCCGCCGCGTTCCGGCGCGGCCGCGAGCAGCGCGCGGCATTCCTCGAGCGTGAGCACCTTCGGGTCGCGGTCCTTCGGTATCTTGGCGTTCTTCTTGCGATCGGTGATGTACGGTCCGTAGCGGCCGTTGAGCACCTGGATACCCTCGGCCGGGAAGTCCTGGATCAGGCGATTGGCATCTGCTTCCTGCTTCAGGCGGATCACCTCGCGCGCCCGCTCGAGCGTGACGGTGTACGGGTCGTCTTCCTTGAGCGAGGCATACTTGCTGCCGTACTTCACGTACGGACCGAAACGCCCGACGTTGGCGACGATCGCCTCGCCTTGCAGCGTTTCCCCGAGCGTGCGCGGCAGCTTGAACAGCTCCATCGCGTCCGCAAGCGTCAGCGCATCCATTTTCTGCCCCGGGCGCAGACCCGCGAAACGCGGCTTCTCCTCATCGTCCTTGGTGCCGCTCTGTACGAACGGGCCGTAGCGACCCATGCGCACGGTGATGGGCTTGCCGGTGGCGGGGTGGTGGCCGAGCTCGCGCGCCTGCGCAACCTGCTCGCGCGTGACGGTCTTCTCGATCTTCTCGACCTGGCGGATGAAGGGCTTCCAGAACTTGTCGAGCGGCGTGGTCCAGTCTTCCTCGCCGCGCGACACCGCATCCAGCTCGTCTTCCATCGCCGCGGTGAAGCCGTACTCCACGTAGCGATGGAAGTGATGCGTGAGGAAGCGGCAGACGATCTTGCCGATGTCGGTCGGCACGAAGCGCCGGCTGTCCATTTCGACGTATTCGCGATCCTGCAGCGTCGAGATGATGGACGCATAGGTCGAGGGCCGCCCGATGCCGTGCTCTTCCAGCGCCTTCACCAGTGAGGCCTCGCTGTAGCGCGGTGGCGGCTCGGTGAAATGCTGCTCGGCGCGCAGGGCGCTCAAGTGCACCGCATCGCCTTCGCTCATCGGCGGCAGCACGTGATCGGAATCGTCGGCGGCCTTGGCGTCATCGGTACCCTCCTGGTACACGGAGATATAGCCAGGCTTGACGAGCGTCGAGCCGTTGGCGCGCAGCAGGTGACGCTGCGTCCCGTCGGGCCCGGCGAGCATATCCACGGCGACGGTGTCGAACAGTGCATGACTCATCTGCGACGCGACCGCGCGTTTCCAGATGAGCGCGTACAGCCGGTACAGATCGTCCTCGATCTTGCCCTCGACTTCGGCGGGCGTGATGCGGGCCGCCGTCGGGCGAATGGCCTCGTGCGCCTCCTGCGCATTCTTGGACTTGGTCTTGTAAATGCGCGGCTCCTCCGCCACCTCATCCTTGCCATACAGCGTTGCTGCGACCTCGCGAATCTCCTGCACCGCTTCCGCGGCGAGTGACACCGAGTCGGTGCGCATGTAGGTGATCAGCCCCACGCTGCCTTCGCCGATGTCCTGTCCCTCGTACAGCTGCTGCGCGAGACGCATGGTGCGCCGGGCATTGAAGCCGAGCTTGCGGGCCGACTCCTGCTGCAGCGTCGAGGTGGTGAAGGGCGGGGCCGGATTGCGGCGGCGTTGCTTGCGATCGATCGCGAGCACGCGCAACTCGCCGCCATCGGGACTTGCGCCGGCCGCCGCCCGGATGGCGCGCTCGACCTCGCGCGCTGCGGTTTCGTTGGTGAAGCTGAACTGCTCGACCTTCTGGCCGCCATACTCCAGCAGCTTCAGCGGAAAGGACTGCGAGCTGTGCGACCCCTCACCCTCGATGGTCCAGTACTCCTGCGCCACGAACGCGCCGATCTCCTCCTCGCGCTCGCAGATCATGCGCAGCGCCGGGCTCTGCACGCGCCCCGCCGACAGCCCGCGGCGTACCTTCTTCCACAGCAGCGGCGAGAGATTGAAGCCGACGAGATAGTCGAGCGCGCGCCGCGCCTGCTGGGCGTTGACGAGCTCGAGCGACAGGCCGCGCGGTTGCCCGACCGCCGCACGGATGGCGTTGCGCGTGATTTCGTAGAACACCACGCGGTGCACGTCCTTGCCGTCGAGATCGCCGCGCGCGCTCAGGATCTCCTTCAGGTGCCAGGCGATCGCCTCGCCCTCGCGATCCGGGTCGGTGGCCAGATACAGCGCCTTCGCCTTGCGCAGCGAGCGCGCGATTGTCTCGACGTGGCGCTCGTTCTTCTCGAGCACCTGGTACTTCATGGCAAAGCCGTTGTCGGGATCGACCGCGCCCTCCTTGGGCACCAGGTCACGCACGTGCCCGTAGGAGGCGAGCACGTCGAAGTCGCGGCCCAGATACTTCTTGATCGTCTTGGCCTTGGCGGGCGATTCGACTATGACCAGATTGTCTGCCATGGCTTACGGAGACGCGGACCGAGCTTCAGCTGCCGGCGCAGCGGCGCGCTCAATGCGGAGCATTGGCGCGCAGTTCCGCCACCAGGCCGCCGAGCCGCTCGACCGCCAGCTCACTCCCGGGCTGACTCGAGAGCACCATGAGCACGACCCACTTCAGCTGCTCGGTGTCGGGCTCGTCGGCTTCCAGCGCCAGCATGCGTTCGATCACGATCTCGCGCTGTTGCGGCGTGATGACACGCGCGCGTTCCAGCGTCAGCAACAGCCCGCGGCACTCCGGCGACAGGCGCACCAGCTCACTGTCGGCAAAAACCCGCACGCCGTGGTGCGCAGCGCCGTCGCGCCTTGCTGCGGGCAGGGGCGGCCGCTGGTGTCCGAAGGCAAGTTCGGTGAGCCAGTCCAGCGCCCGCTCGACGTTGGTGCGCCCGAAGCCCGCCAGTTCCAGATCGCGCGCCAGCTGCTCGCGCTCGGGCACTTCCGGCGTCTCTTCGAGCATGTACCGGTCGAAGACGTAGATCAGGATGTCGAGAACGCTGCCAGTCATCATTCAAGGTAATCGGCCATAGCGGCCGCCCGGAAGCGCCGCCACACGCCCCTGGAGCTCGAGTATCAGCAGCATCGAGGCAACTGACTCGGGGGCTAAGTGCGTGCGTGCGACGAGAATATCAATGGTCGCCGGTTCAAAGCCGAGCGCATCTAACAGCATTTCATACTCCTTGTCCAATGCCGGCGGCTCTTGCAGGTCGCTGCGAGCGCCCGTAAGTGTTTCTTTCGGAACCGAAATCCGCAGCTCCGCCAGAACGTCCCCAGCGTCCTCCACCAGCTTCGCGCCATCGCGTATGAGTTGGTGGCAACCACGCGAGACCGGACTGTGGATGGACCCCGGGATCGCAAACACCTCGCGTCCCTGTTCCGCCGCGAGGCGCGCGGTGATGAGCGAGCCGCTATGGCGTGCGGCCTCGACCACCAGCGTGCCGAGGCTGAGGCCGCTGATGATGCGGTTGCGCCGCGGGAAGTGCTCACGCCGCGGCGCGGTGCGCGGCGGAAACTCCGACACCAGCGCACCACGGACGCGGATGCGGTCGGCAAGCAGCGCGTGTTCGGCCGGGTAGACGCGATCGAGACCGGTGCCGCACACGGCCACCGTGAGTCCCTCGACCGACAGCGCCCCTTCGTGGCTGGCGGCATCGATACCCACCGCCAGCCCGCTGGTCACCGTGAGCCCGGCGCGCGCAAACCACGCCGCGAACGCGCGCGCCGTCGCGAGGCCACTCGGCGTGGGGTTGCGCGAGCCGACCATGGCGAGCTGCGGCGACGCCAGCGCGGGCGCGGATCCGAGCAGGTAGAGCGCCGCGGGCGCCCCGGCGCTTTCCCCGAGCAGCGGCGGATAGTCCGGGTCGGTGCACAGCAGGATGCGCGCCCCGCTGGCGGCGAGCCAGGCGAGATCCGCGTCCAGGGCCGGCTCATCGGGGCAGCTCAGGAAAGTGCGCGCGCTCGCCGGCAGCTGCACGTCGCGAGCCGCGCGCGGCTGCGCCGCGCCTGCCGGCTCGCCGCCCGCCGCCGCAATCAGTGCTCGCAGGTGCTCGGCGCTTAAGCCCGGGACCCGCGCCAACAGCGCGCGCGCACGGAGTGCATCCATGCGCGCGAGCATAAAGGAAAGGCAGTCAGGGGTTACGCACCACGTCGGCGATGTGAATGGTGTCGGAGGCGCCGACGATCAGCCCGAAGCTCACGCGCTCGAACACCTTGAATACGAGCATCGTCCCGGTGCGCTCGTCCGGCAGTCTCACCCTGGGAGCGAACGAGGTTCCGAGGCCGTTGGTATCACCGATTGTCTTGCCGCCGCGGTACAGGTCACGCACCACATCCCCCGCCTGGTCGACGGCGAGCACGTTGCCGGGTTCGAGTCCGTGACGCTTGCCGCGGTTGATGACCACCACTGCGTACTGCCCGGCAAGTTCGGTGCCGCCGACCACGTCGATGATGCGGCCGTGCACGTCGCTCGCTGGCGCACGCAGGGCGAAAGTGACCGGCGTCTCGCTGGCGTCGGCGGACAACAAGCGATCGCCGCGCAGCGTCTCGCGCGCCGGGTCGATCAGCAGCGCCTTGGCGGGATCTCCCGGGCGCTGCACCAGTGCGGTGGCCGTGTAGATCCCCTCGTAGCCGACCACCTTGCCGTCATCCGGATCGCGCAGCTCATTGCCGACGTGCACGATGGCGAAGCGGGCATTCTCCGCCGCCGGCAGATTGCGCACGTAGACTTCGATGCCGGAGCCGGCGATCTCGTGTTTGTCGCGGAACGCCAGCACATACGGCGCGTGGCGCATCTCATCGGTGGTCACGACCGTCGGCCGCGACAGGAAGGCGGCGATGGCCGAATAGGGAATGGTCGGGATGGCGCTGTCGAGCGCCGAGTTGCGCAGGCGCGGATCCAGACGCACGGCGCCGGCCTGCTCGAGGCTGACTTGCGGCCGGCCGTCGGCGCCGTAGGCCAGCGCCAGCGTGTCGCCCGGATAAATGAGGTGGGGATTGGGAATCTGGGGATTGAGGATCCACACCTCGGGCCACAACCACGGATCGCGCAGGTACATCGACGCGATGCCCCAGAGCGTGTCGCCGCGTTTGACCGTGTAGTGCTTCGGCGCGTTCGGGTTGACCATGCCGCGGGTATCGGCCGGCGGCGCAGCGGGAGCGGCGGCGGTGGCGCCCGCGGCGCTGATGGCGGCTTCCGTCGCCGTCATCTGCGGCTCGGCGGGGATGGCGCGCGCGTCGCCCGAGACTTTAGTCACGGGCGCTGCGGCGGGGGCGCCTGCGTCCGTGTGCCGCAGATGCGAGCAGCCGCAAAGCGCGATCGCGCTGATCAGCAAGCCCGCCGCGAGGCGAGCTCCAAGTACTTGATTCGAGAGCATCCTCCACTCCTCATTGGCGCGAGGTGGACCACACGACCTGCGCCCGAGATTCTAGTTGTTATACTGGCATGGCGCCCGCTCGGCATGCGAATTAATGTCGAGTTTGTGCGCTGGATCACGGGCGGCTCCGCCCCCATAACAGGCAAGCGATGGCCTTAAGAGCGATCCTCGAGTTCCCCGACCCCCGGTTGCGCACGCGCGCGCAGCCGGTAAGCGGCTTCGATGCGGCCCTCGGCGCGCTGGTCGAGGACCTGCTCGAGACCATGTATGCCGCTCCGGGCATCGGGCTCGCCGCGACCCAGGTCGATGTCCACCAGCGCGTCATCGTCATCGACGTCTCCGCCGAGCATAACCAGCCGCTGGTGCTCATCAACCCGCAGATCCTGTCGCGCGAAGGGGAGGCGAACACCGAGGAAGGGTGTCTGTCGGTGCCGGGGATTTTCGATGACGTGGTGCGCGCGGCGAAGATCCGCGTGCGCGCGCACGATCGCAACGGCGTGCTGTTCGAGCGCGATTACGACGACATTCTGGCGGTGTGTATCCAGCACGAGATCGACCACCTCGACGGCAAGCTGTTCGTGGACTACCTGTCGGATCTGAAGCGCGAGCGCATCCGCAAGAAGCTGGAGAAGGAGCGCAAGGAGCGCGGCTCGCATGCGGCTGCGGCGAGCTCGGGCAGCGCGCGGCGCGCGTACTAGTCGGTGGGAAAAAGTCGCCTGCGGCGCTTTGTCGGATCGCGGCTGCGTTTCCGCCGGCAAAAGGCGCGGCTTTTGCCGGCTGCTCACTGCCAGGTTTTTGGGTCGGCTAGTCCGACAGGCTGGTAGTGTTGCGCGTCGCCTTTGCCGGCACGCCCGAATTCGCGCTGCCAGCCCTCGCGGCGCTGCTCGCTCAACACAGCGTCGTCGGGGTCCTGACGCAGCCGGACCGACCCAGGGGGCGCGGCCAGAAACTCGCCGCGAGCCCGGTGAAGCTCGCAGCGCTTGCCTCGCAGCTGCCGCTGGCGCAACCGCAGACTCTCAGCAGCGCTGCCGCGCGCGCACAGCTTCTGGCCTGGCGCCCCGACGTGCTAGTGGTCGTCGCCTACGGTCTGCTGCTGCCCGCCGAGATCCTCGCGCTGCCGCCGCTGCGCTGCATCAACATTCACGCGTCCCTCCTGCCGCGCTGGCGCGGAGCGGCACCCATCCAGCGAGCCATCCTCGCCGGCGACACCGAAACCGGCGTCACGATCATGCAGATGGACAAGGGTCTGGACACCGGCCCCGTGCTGCTGCAGCGGCGGCTCGCCATTTCCGCGAGCCACACCAGCGGTTCGCTCCACGAAGCGCTCTCGACCCTCGGCGCCTCGGCGCTCCTCACGGCGCTCGAGGGGCTGGCTGCCGGCACGCTCAGGGCCAGCCCCCAGCCGCTCGAGGGCGTCACATACGCGCCCAAGATCGGGAAGGCCGAGGCACGGATCGACTGGAGCCGCGACGCCCTCGAGATCGAGCGCCAGATCCGGGCCTTCAATCCCTGGCCGGTGGCTGAAACGGCGCTGGAGGGTGAGACGCTGCGCATCCTGGAGGCGCAGGCGGAGCCCGTGGCGATCCAGCCATCAAAAGACGATAAAAGTGATTATCCTGGTGCGATCATCGCCGTACACGATGATTTCATGCGCGTACGATGTGGTCGTGGGTGTCTGCGCGTGACGCAGGTGCAGCGGCCTGGGCGCCGGCCGGTGGCCGTACGCGATTACTCGCACAGTGTGGCCCTCACCGGGCGGCGCCTTGGCTAGAACTCCCTGGGCGCCGGGCGCGCCGGCGCTGGCGGCGGCGGCACGGGCGGTCGATGAGGTGGTCAGTTGCGGCCACTCAGCCGAAGCGGCCCTGGCCTCCCCCGCGAACGCCCCGGACCGGGCGGCGGTGCGCGCCATCGCGCTGGGAACGCTGCGCTGGTACCTGCGCCTCGCACCTGCGGTCGATGGACTGCTCAAGCATCCGTCCGGCGTGGCGAGCCCCATCCGGGCGCTGCTGACGGTGGCCGCTCACCAGGTCGAGTACTCGCGCAATGTGGCAGAAGCGACCGTGCATGCGGCGGTCGATGCGGTGAGGCTGCTGGGCGCGCCGGGAGTCACCGGACTGGCCAACGCGGTGCTGCGCCGGTTCGTCGCCGAGCGTGCGTCGCTCCTCGCCCGCGTGGATGCGCAGCTGCCGGCACGCACCGCACACCCGGCCTGGCTGGTGGAGCAGATCGCGGCCGCCTGGCCCGGGCAGGACCCGGCCATACTGGCGGCCAACAACAGTCATCCACCCATGACCGTGCGCGTTGACGCGTCCCGCACGGACCCGCTGGCCTACGTGGCTGAACTGGCGAGGGCCGAAATTGACGCATATCCGATACAGTGGGCCCCGTATGCAGTCACTTTGAATCGCCCAATGGCCGTAAGCCGACTGCCCGGCTTTGCCGAAGGGACCGTCTCGGTTCAGGACGCGGGTGCGCAGCTCGCGGCGCCCCTGATGGATGTGCGCGCCGGCATGCGCGTGCTCGATGCCTGTGCCGCTCCCGGGGGCAAGACGGGTCACCTTCTGGAGCTGCTAGGCGCAGGCGCGGATCTCACGGCCGTCGACATCGACGCCGCCCGGGTGGGATTGATCGAAGACAACCTCCGGCGCCTGAAGCGCACTGCCCGGGCCGTGGCGGCCGACGTTCGCGATCCGGGCACCTTCTGGGACGGCCGGCCGTTCGAGCGGATTCTGGTGGACGCTCCCTGCTCTTCCACGGGGGTGATCCGCCGTCACCCGGACATCAAGCTGCTGCGACGCGCGGATGACATTCCCGCGTTCGCGGCCGCGCAGCTCGCGATCCTCAGGGCCGCGGTCGCCATGCTGGCTCCGGGCGGGCGCCTGGTGTACTCGACCTGCTCGATACTGCCCGGGGAGAACGAGGAGGTCGTAAGGCGCCTGCTGGCGGCGGAGCCGCAGATGGCGGTTGCCGCGATGCCCGCAGGCCCGGCGCTCGCGCCCGGCGCGGTCGATTGCGCGGTGGGCGCGCAGCTGCTGCCGGGAGCAGAGGCGGGGACGGACGGCTTCTATTATGCTTGTCTCGAAAAGACAACGGCCGGAACCTGAGTTCCCGCCAGCGGTCGCAGATCCATCACAGGTCTGTCGTTGCATCCATGCTACGCGGCGATCCAGCAAGGGATGGTTTGATCCGGGGCGGGCTGCTCACGACGGTGTGCGTGATGGCCCTTGCGAGCTGGGGCCTGGGTTTCGGCGACGCGCTCGACGGGGTACTCGAGGTGCGCTCCGCATACGTGAACCTCGACAAGGGGGTGTTTCTGCTGCACGCGCGGGTCGAGTACCCGATGGGTCCTGCCATCCGCAACGCGCTGCGGGACGGCCTGACGCTCACGTTCGACCTCGAGGCGCGCGTGGATCGTGATCGGCGTTTCTGGTTCAACGTGAACATTGTCGACCTGACGCTGCGGCGCGAGCTCAGCTACCACGCGGTGAGTGACCGTTACGTGGTGCGCGACACGCGCAACGGCGACCAGGAGAGCTTCGCGACACTGGACGAGGCGCTGCAGTACCTGGGCAAGGTGGATGCCTGGCCGATCCTGGTGGAACCGCAGCTCGATGGCGGCAACTACACCATCAGCGTGCGCGCCGGCGTGCGCCGTGGCCACCTGCCGGCCAGCTTACGCGCCATTCTCTTCTGGAGCGACGACTGGGCACGGGTGAGCGAGTGGTACTCATGGTTACTCCCGGTGTGAGCGAGCGCCCGCCGCGCCTGCGCTGGGTGGCGGTCGCGCAGGCGCTGCTGTGGAGCGCCATCGGACTCGGAGCGTTCCTGCTGCTCGCCGAGAGCGTGCAGAACTCCTCGGAATTCGGCCGCCTGCAGCCCTGGATCCTGCTGGTCGACTTCTGCGGCGTGATCGTGCTCAGCGTGCTGCTGGCGCGCAAGCTGTGGCGCCTGGTGCGCGACTATCGCGCGCACGTGCCCGGCTCGCGTCTCACGGCGCGCACCGTGGGCATCTTCGGGGCGCTGGTCATTGCGCCGCTGCTGATCGTGTATCTGTCATCCCTCGAGTTCATCAATCGCGGCATCGACAGCTGGTTCAAGGTCGAAGTGAAGCAGGGACTGAACGACGCGCTCGGGTTGTCGCGCGCGGCGCTCGACCTGCGCACGCGGGAGTACTCCGCCAGAACGGTGGCGCTGGCGGCGGCACTGACCGGCGCCGCGCCCCTTGAGGTGCAGTCGAGACTCGACGCGGAACGGCGCGCCAGCCAGGCCACCGAAATCGCGCTGTTCGGTGCACAGCAGCGCATCCTCGCCGCGAGCCTCGAGAGTCCCCTGGAAAGCATGCCCTCGCAACCACCCGCGGATCTGGTGCGACAGGTCGAGCAGCGCCGGCCTTACGTCAGTCTCGAGCCGCGCGCCGGCGGGCACTACTTCATCCGCACGGCCGCCGCGCTCGGCGACGCCGGCGCCGGTCATGACGCGCGCTTCGTGGTTGCGATCTACCCCGTGCCGGCACAGCTCGCCGCACTGTCGGAAGCGGTGCAGAGCTCCTACCACCAGTACGGCGACCTGGCCGCCCTGCGCGAGCCCCTGAAGACCAGCTTCCGGCTCACGCTCACGCTGGTAGTGCTGCTCGCCATGCTGGCGGCCATCTACGGCGCGATCTACTCCGCCCAGCGCCTGGTGCGTCCGGTGCAGGACCTCATCGAGGGCACGCGCGCGGTCGGCAAGGGCGACTTCGGGACGCGCCTGCCGCTGCCCTCGCGCGACGAGATGGGGTTCCTGGTGCACTCCTTCAACGACATGACCAAGCGCCTGCGGCGCGCGCGTGCCGAGGCCACCCACAGTCAGCAGGCGGTGGAGCGCGAGCGCCAGCGCCTCGCCATCATCCTGGCGCGCCTGTCGACCGGGGTGCTCGCTGTTGACCGCAGCCTCACGGTGCGCACCGCCAACGAGGCCGCAGGCGCGATCCTCGGGACGGACCTGTCGGCGGCCAGCGGGCGCGCGCTGCCCGAGCTCGCCGCGGGCAACGAGCGGCTGGGGCAGTTCGTCGCCGCGCTCGCGGTACGCTTCGCCGGTGGACGCGAAGAGTGGCGCGAGCAGCTCGATCTGGACGGCGCCGCCGGACGCCGCACGCTCATGTGCGCCTGCACCCCCCTGCCGGGCGAGGACAGTGACGTGGGCTTCGTGATCGTGTTCGACGACATCACCACGCTCCTGCAGGCGCAGCGTGATGCCGCCTGGGGCGAGGTCGCGCGGCGCCTGGCGCACGAAATCAAGAATCCCCTCACCCCCATCCAGCTGTCGGCCGAGCGCCTGCGCCGGCGCCTCCTCGCCGGCATGAACGAGCGCGACGCCGAGATCCTGGAGCGCGGCACGCGCACCATCGTGCAGCAGGTGCAGACCATGCAGCAGATGGTGAACGCGTTCAGCGAGTACGCGCGCGCACCGGAGATGCAGATCACGCGCTTCAGCCTGAATCAGCTCATCACCGAGGTGGCGGACCTGTACCGCTCGCAGGGTCCGCGCACGCGCATCCGCCTGGATCTCGATGAGCACCTCGAGAGCATCGAGGCCGATCGCGGCCGGGTGCGCCAGATCCTCAACAACCTGGTGACCAACGCCCTGGAAGCCCTTGATGAGGTGGTCACCCCGACGCTGGAGATCGCGACCCGGCTCGAGTCCGGCGCCGATGCCGAGTACGCCGCCGTGACCGTATGTGACAATGGCGCGGGATTTCCGCGCGAGCTCCTCGGCAAGGTATTCGACCCCTACGTCACCAGCAAGCCGAAGGGCACGGGACTGGGGCTCGCCATTGTGAAGAAGATCATCGAGGAGCACGGCGGGCGAATCGATGCCGACAATCGGCCCGAAGGTGGAGCGCGCGTGCGCATCGTGCTGCCGGTAAAGGACAGCACCCGGTCCGCCACCGGAGGCGCGCGCGAGCGGCTGGATCAGTTGCGGAGGGAAAGGGCATGAGCAGTCCACTCATTCTCGTGGTCGATGACGAGGCGGATATCCGCGGTCTGCTGAAAGAGATCCTCTCCGAGGAGGGGTACGAGGTGGACGTCGCCGCCAACGCCGCGCAGGCACGCGCCTCGCGCGCCCGGCAGATACCCGATCTGGTGCTGCTCGACATCTGGATGCCGGACGTGGACGGGATCACGCTGCTGCGCGAATGGTCCGCCGCCGCCGCCGACGGCTGCCCGGTGGTGATGATGTCCGGGCATAGCACGGTGGAGACGGCCGTGGAGGCCACACGGCTCGGCGCCTTCGACTTCGTGGAGAAGCCGCTGTCGCTCGCGAAGCTGCTGCGCACCGTGGAGCGCGCCCTCGATGCGGGCCGGCGGCACCGCCAGTCGGGCAAGCTCCTCGGCTCCCCGCTCGCCGTACCGATCGGCAAGAGCCGGCTCATGCAGCAGCTGCGCGCGGAGTTGCAGCAGATGGCGGCCAGTCCCTCGCCGGTGCTCCTGGTCGGGGAGCCGGGGGCCGGACGCGAGGCTTTCGCGCGTTATCTGCACGAGCACGGACCACGCGCCAGCGCGCCGTTCGTGCCGCTCATCGCCTCGAGCCTGCGTGACGCGGACGCCGAGGGGCGCCTCTTCGGCCGCGAGCAGGCGGACGGACAGAAGCTCGCGGGCGTTCTCGAGGAGGCGGGCAACGGGACGCTGTTCATCCACGAACTGGAGGACCTGCCGCCCGGCGCGCAGCGGCTGCTGGTGGGCGTGTTCGAATCGGGGCAGTTCACGCGCTTAGGGGGAGCTGAGCCGGTGAGTTTCCGCGCGCGCCTGCTGGCTGCCGCGCAGCCCGGTATCGAGCAGCGCGCCGGCACCGAGGCCCTGCGCCGTGATCTGCTCGCCCACGTCAACGTGTTGCTCATGCGCGTGCCGCCACTGCGCGAGTACGCCGAGGACGTGCCGGAGCTGCTGCGGCATCAGGTCGATCGCCTGGTCGACGCAGACGGACTGCCATTCCGGCGCTTCAGCGTCGCGGCGCAGAACCGCCTGCGCAACTATCCCTGGCCGGACAATGTGCGCGAGCTCAGACACCTGGTGCATCGACTGCTGATCCACGGTGGCGCGGAAGAAATCCGCCTGGAGGAAATCGAGCGCGAGCTCGCGGTGCAGACCCCGCCCAATGAGCCGCTGGTGAAGCAGGACCTGCTGGCGCTGCCGCTGCGCGAGGCGCGCGAGCAGTTCGAGCGCGCCTACCTGCAGCAGCAGCTGCTGCTGTGCAACGGCAAGGTGGGGCAGCTCGCCAAGCGCGTCGGC
>Ga0210394_10000922_pt1 | contig 52345 bp, 48 predicted proteins | sample IncBWC12MmetaG_FD_160121 | JGI IMG/M metagenome (GOLD analysis project Ga0210394, IMG submission 160121) | Forest soil microbial communities from Barre Woods Harvard Forest LTER site, Petersham, Massachusetts, United States - Inc-BW-C-12-M | ecosystem: Environmental > Terrestrial > Soil >...
CAAAAGCTCACTAGGTGGACTCCACGAGGTCACTAGGTGGCTCCAAAAGCTCACTAGGTGGACTCCGCGAGGTCACTAGGTGGCTCCACGAGGTCACCAGGTGGACTCCACGATTCCACTAGTCGACTCCACGGGTCCACCAGTGGACTCCGGGAGTCCGCCCCGCACTCGGCCTCACCCGAGAGTCAGTTCTCGGGTGACTCGTTGATATCCGATGGCCGTAACTTGATTAACACCTGAACGAACGGCTTGAACCCACGCGAAGGACGAATCCGCAGATGACGCAGATGTACGCAGACAAAGCTGCCAATCCGTTCTCCATCTGCGTAAATCTGCGTCCATCTGCGGATAATCAGGTCTCGCGCCGAACGAACCTTGCAGAGGCGTAGAGGATATGACCAGGGACTTTTCTCTCCGCGGTCGAAATCCTGGCGGCAACGGATACCGGTGGTCGCTCGCTGATGCTCGCACCACCGGCTACCATCCGTGACGCCTCCGGCGTCCTATCGCGGATCCGACCGCGGCGGTTACATCTTCAGACACCGAACCCACTAACCGAGGCAACAGCCAAGCCCCCACCCCCTCGACCCCGCCAGTAGCTAGAATGTCCGCATGCAACCGCACAGGATGCTGTCCGCGACCGCGCTACTCACCTTCGCAATGGCCTGCCACAGCCCGACGTCGCCGATGGAGGGCCAGGCGACGACATCGACGGAGCATGGCCGCCTCTCCGGGGTGGTGACGATCGGTCCGAACTGCCCGGTCCAGACGGAGACGAATCCCTGCCCGACGCAGCCCTCGGCCTACGCCGCGCGCAAGATCCTCATTTACACGGCGACGAAGTCGTCGCTTCTCTTCACGGTCGACATCGATTCGCAGGGGCTGTACGTCATCGACCTCGTGCCTGGCACCTACACCGTCGACCTCATGTCGAGCGGCATCGACCGCACGTCGGATCTGCCGAAGGTCATCGACATCAAGGCGAACACCATCACGGTGGTGAACGTGAATATCGATACCGGTCTACGGTGAGGCGGGGGTGGGGAGTGGGGGCATAACCGCTACCTTTAGGGCTAGGCCAGGCGCCGCGATAGCGGCCCAAGACGGTAGCCAGGGGTGCGAGCGTCTTTTGCGAGCACCCCTGGCTACCGAAGGTCAATCCAGGTCGTGCCGCGTCAGCGACACTGGATGATCAAACGTTGATGCGTCGCGATTTCCAGTGCCGCTGACGCGGCACAAAACCTATGTACCTCGTTACCAGGGGTGCTCGCCAAAAGCGCTCGCACCCCTGGCTACCTTCCTCTGCCGCTATCGCGGCGCCCGGTAGTGAGCTTTAAGTTAAGCGCGTGGGAGTGGGGGGTGGGAGAAGAAGCGCGGAGTGTGCTGAATCTGCCGTTTTCGCCGTTCTCCCACCGCCCACTCCCCACACCCCATCCCCCAAAACGAAGAGGCCGGCGGTTACGCCGGCCTTCACGTTTCACGACGGGTCAAGCCCGCCCGGCCACGAGTGGCGCGGCAGAACATCCGCCACGCGCCTGTTGGCTGAGCGTTACGACCAACGCTCCGGCTTCGCCGGCCGCGCCGTCTAGGCCTTCAGGTGCTTGCTGACCAGAGCAGTCATCTCGAACATCGAGACCTGCTTCTTGCCGTTGAAGATCTTCAGCAGCTTGTCGTCCGCGTTGATCATGCGCTTGTTGGTCTTGTCCTGCAGACCGTGTTTCTTGATGTAGTCCCACACGCGCTTCGTGACTTCGCTGCGGGGGATCGGCTTGTCGCCGACGATCGGGTGCAGATCAGCACTCGGGGTAACTTCCGCTGCCAGACCTTTGCCGCCGCTCTTTTTCGTTGTCGCCATCAGTTGTTCCTCTCCTACGTTTTGACGGGATTGTGCGCTACTGCACCCTTCGCGTCAAACGTCGATTTTGGGTTGGTATGCCGAAAGTCATGATCGGCGCCCCGTTCTTCATGCACATGCGCATCTTCTGAGCCCCCCTTAGATTGGGCAACGAAGGAGATGAACATGCACCGACAACCCCTCGTGCGGCTTACCGACCTCACCCGCACGTACCCTCTCGGATCGGTCCAGGTCCGCGCGCTCACCGGCGTTTCGCTCGACGTCAGCCGCGGCGAGTTTCTCGCTCTGGCCGGCCCCTCCGGCAGCGGCAAGACGACCTTGCTCAACCTCATCGGCTGTATCGACAAACCGGACAGCGGCCGCATCGTGATCGACGGCGTCGACGTCACCGGCGTCCCGCTGCATCGCCTGGCCGCCACCCGTCGCGACACGCTCGGCTTCATCTTCCAGACGTTCAACCTCATCCCGGTCCTCACGGCGTACGAGAACGTCGAATACCCGCTCCTGCTGCAGCACGTCCCGGCGGCGCGGCGCGGCGAACGCGTCCGCTATTGGCTCGATCAGGTCGGGCTGAGCGACCAGGCTCGCCAGCGTCCCGACCAGCTCTCGGGCGGGCAGCGGCAGCGCGTGGCCATCGCCCGGGCCATGGCCGGCGAGCCGAAGCTCGTCCTGGCCGACGAGCCGACCGCCAATCTCGACTCCGTCACCGCCGGAAAGATCCTCGACCTCGTCGAAGAGCTCAACGGCAGGACGCACTGCACCTTCATCTTCGCCACGCACGATCCCGCGCTCATGGCCCGCGCGCACCGCTGCATCCGCATGCACGACGGCGCCATCGTCAATGCGCCGTTGATCGCCAATGATCCGCTGATCGCCGACGAGCCGCGGCTCGAGGCTCGGGCCTCGTAAGGAACGAAACAGATGCTGACCAAGCTCGCCCTTCGCAACGTCTTCCGCAACCGCCGCCGCTCGGTCATCACGCTGCTCGTCATCGTCTTCGGTGCCGTCGGCCTGATTCTCTTCGGCGGCTACAAAGCCATCACCTTTCACAGCCTTCGCGAAAGCACCATCCGCAACCGCCTGGGCCATCTGCAGATCTACAAGCGAGGCTTCGAGAGCGCGGAAGCCAAGAAGCCTCTGGAGCACGGCCTCGATAACATCGTTCAGCTCCGGCGCGCCATCGAGAGCGACAAGCGCGTCCGCATGACCACGGCCCAGATCACTCTCATGGGTCTCATCAGCAACGGGGACAAGTCGGAGACGTTCATGGCTACCGGTGTCGAGCCAAAGGAAGACCGGGCCATGAACGCCCAACGTCTCGTGGCCGGCACTGATCTGCCCGACGGGGAAGCGGACGCCATCATCGTGGGCCGCGGCCTGGCGGCTTCGATGCGCGCGAAGCCGGGCGACTACCTGACGCTGATGTCGACCACGAGCTCAGGCTCGCTCAACGCCATCGACGTCCGCGTGGCCGGTATCTTCATGAGCGGCGTCAAGGAGTACGACGACCGGGCCATCAAGATGCCGCTGGCTGGCGCGCAGCAGTTGCTGCAGACGGCGAAGGTGGAGCGCCTGCTCGTCCTTCTCAACGACACCGACGACACCGCCGCGGTCCGCGCGGATCTCGATCGTCTGTTCGCCCGGAAGCATTGGGCGATCGAGATGAAGGACTGGTCGCAGTTGGCGACCTTCTACCACCAGGTCGTTCTGCTCTACAACGGCATCTTCGGCTTCATCGGCATGGTCGTCTTCGGCATCGTGATCTTTAGCGTGGCAAACACGATCGTGATGTCGATCTTCGAGAGGACGCGGGAGATCGGAACGATGATGGCCATCGGCACGACGCGGTCCAGCATCTGGCGGCTCTTTCTCGCCGAGGGTCTGCTCATCGGCATCATCGGGGGAGTGGCGGGCCTCCTGGCGGGTGCCGGCGCATCGAGCGTCATCAATCACGTCCACGTCATGCTGCCGCCGCCGCCGGGTTACACGCAGGGCTATCCGCTGCGCGTGATGATGCAGCCCGGCATTCTGGTCACCGCTTTTCTCATCGCCGTCATCACCTCGACGCTCTCCTCGATCCTGCCGGCGCTCAAAGCGTCGCGTCTGAAGATCGTCGATGCGCTGGGGCATATCTGAAGGGGGGGTGGGGAGTGGGGGGTGGGAGTCGGGAGTCGGGGGTCGGGGGTCGGAGAATCGGCAGTATCGAACGATTCCCTGTTTCTCCGTATCCCAATCTCACCTCTCCTACTTCCTCCACGCTCCACACGCCGGGAGTCGGGAGTCGGGAGTCGGGGGTCGGAGAACCCAGGGAATCAGCATGTCTCTGACTTCTCCGACTCCCGACCCCCGACTCCCGACCCCCGACCCCCGACTCCCGACTCCCGACCAATCACCAACCAAGGAGCCACATGAAATCCATCATCGCCATCACCCTCATCGCCTTCTCGTTCGCGCTTCCGATGCGCGGCGCGGACGACAGTGCTGCATCCGTACTCGCCCGCGCGGACGTGTTCCGCAACCCGATCGAGAGCTTTTCGGTCGACATCGAGCTGACCTCGTTCACGCCGGACGGGAGGACCGATATGTCGCGATTCCGTGTCTACGGGAAAGGGAGCGACCGAAGCATCGTGGAGTTCACCTTCCCGCAGACGGAGAAGGGCAAGTACCTGCTGATGCTGCGCGACGCCATGTGGATCTACATCCCGACGGCGAGCCGGCCGATCCGCATCTCGCCGCTGCAGCGGCTGATGGGCCAGGCATCGAACGGCGACGTGGCCCGGACGAACTTCTCCATCGATTACGACGCGAAGTCCGTGGCCGAGGACGGCGAGGCGTTCGTCGTCGATCTCGTGGCCAAGGATCCGGCCGTCGCCTACAACCGCGTCCGTCTCTGGATCGACAAACAGTCGTACGAGCCGCGGCGCGCCGACTTCTACGTTGTATCCGGCAAGCTGATCAAGCGCGCCAACTACCTCCGCTACGGGACGATGGCCGGCCGGCGTGTCGTCACCGAGGTCGAGATCGACGACCTTCTCAGGCCGGGCAACCGTACCGTGATGCGCTACGCCAACCTCACGCCGAAAGAGAACGCCGAGAAGATGTTCACGAAGGACTCGCTGGGCAAATGGTAGGAACAAGCGCAGCGCCCGTGGCCTGCATTTCTCACGACCTGATTGAGCCTCCCTGCCTGCCGCCGCAAGCCAGGACCGATGTGGCACAGACACTCTTGGCTGTGCTCTGGCCGAAGCGGCGTGCCGTGAGTGCTTGCAGTCTCTCGAGTCGGGCGAGACCCCGCACAGACAAGAGTGTCTGTGCCACAACAAACAAGAGTGTCTCTGCCACATCAGACAAGGCCAACAGTGGCGCGTCGAACGTTCTGCCGCGTAGGCTCCTCGTCGTCGGTCTCCTCCTGGCGCTGATTTCCACCACCGCTCATGCCGAGGTCTTCAAAGTCTTCGGCTCTGCCGGTGCCGAGTGGCAGCTCACTCCTGCCAACACCGCGTCGGCTCTGAACCCGGACAACGTCGCTCAGTTGCCGTACAGCACCGGCACCAGCGATGCCGTCGCGTTCCTTGACGCCACCTCGGACAGTCGCGCCTGGAAGCTCCATCTGAAGCTGCGCGGCGACGCCGCCGAGGGCGGCAATCAGGGAGTTGACGTCGGCGAAGCGTTCGTCCAGCTCAATCCAAGGCCGTGGCTCGACGTCGCGCTCGGCCGCATCATCGAGAAGTGGGGGACTGGCTACGCCTGGAACCCGACGGCGTTCATCAGCCCGAAGAAGAACCCGGCCGATCCCACCGACCGCCTCTCCGCCAACCAGGGCCTCGACATGGTCCGCGCCGCCCTTTTTCTCCGAGGCACGAACGTCTCGCTCTACGCGCTCGATCACGGGGCTGTTGCCGCGCGCGTCTACCGGCTCGTCGGCGGTACCGACGTTTCGCTGCTCTTCCGGCGCGATGGTACCGGGACCGAGCAAGGCATCAGCGCCGCGCGCGTCTTCGGCGACGCGCTGGAGGTGCACGGCGAGGTGGCGCGCCGTCACGCGCTTGCCGGGGGGCAATACACATTCAAGAACGACGTCAACGTGGTCGTGGAGCTGTATCGCGGCGGCGACGGACTCGATGCGAGCGCCTTTCGCGCCTTTCGTCTGGCCGCCGATTCGGCGCACGACGAGGCGACGATCCGCGCCGCGAACGCGGCCTACTCCCCGCTGCTCATGGCGCGCAACTACGCCTTCGTTCGCCTGGACTGGCCGCATGACAAGCTCGACGCCGAGCTGATCACGATCACCAACCTGCGCGACCGTTCGCTGCTGGCGCGCCTCACGCTGACGCGCAAGGTGCGCGCGAACGTCAGCGTCTATGTCATCGACACCGAGTTCGCCGGCGCGCGCGCCAGCGAGCTGTCATACATGCAGGTTCGGCGCATCACCACGGCCGGCGCCCGCTTCTACTTCTAGAATGTCATGGACGTGAACGAACGGAAGAGTGCCTGGATCGGAGTCCTGACGTGGGTCATCGTCGGAATTCCGAGCGTGCTGTGGGAGATCGAGCATCACTCGCTCTTCACGCCGCGGGCCGCCGCGCTCTTCGGATCGTTTGCCCTGTTTCTCGCTGGATTTCTCATCGCCACGCGGCCCGGCTGCGAGGGCGGGTCACGCCTCGGGTTGCTCATCCTCGAGACGCTGGCCGCTTTCGCCTGCGTTCTTCTGCAACCGAGCGAGGGTTATCTGCCGGTCCTGCTGGTCGTGCTCGCGGCGCAGCTCGGCACGTATCCGCCGCGGTACTCCATCCCCGCCATCGCCTTCAACTCTCTGATCCTCGGACTGATCGCCAAAGGCACCGGCGGCTCCATCACGTTCGGGTTGGTCTATTTCGCCTTCTCCCTCTTCGCGCTCTTTTCCATGCATGTGGCGCACGCGGAAATGGATGCGCGAAAGGCACTGGCGGAGGCGAACACGGAGCTGCGCATGACCACGGAACTGCTCGAGATCAGCAGCCGTACCTCGGAGCGCCTCCGCATCGCCCGCGATCTGCACGATCTCCTGGGCCACCACCTCACGGCGCTCAGCCTCAATCTCGAGGTGGCGGGCCACCTGGCCGCCGGCGAGGCCAGGGAACACATCGAGAAGAGCAAGTCGATCGCGAAGCATCTCCTCGCCGACGTGCGCAACGTGGTCAGCCAGCTCCGCAACGACGAGCCGGTCGACCTGACCTCCTCGCTGGAGTCGCTGCGCGACGTGATCGTCGCGCCGTCTCTGCATCTCGATTTCCCGCGCGAGCTGGCCGTGGCCGACGCGAACATCGCCCAGGTGGCGCTGCGCACGGTGCAGGAGATCGTCACGAACGCGGTGCGCCACTCCGGCGCGCGCAATCTCTGGCTGAACCTGGGCACGGCCGGCCGCACGCTCTCGATCGACGCGCGCGACGACGGCGTGGGAGCCGACAACGTCCGCTTCGGCAACGGTCTGCTCGGCCTTCGCGAGCGCGTGCAGCAGGCCCGCGGTACGTTCGAGGTGACCTCGATGCGAGGCCGCGGATTCTCGGTCCACGTGACGCTTCCCCTCGGAGCAGCGGCGTGATCCGCGTCTGCATCGTCGAGGATCAGACCATCGTCCGCCAGGGTCTGCGCAGCCTTCTGGCCCTCGTGCCCGATATCGAGGTCGCGGCCGAGGCCAGCGACGGCGAGGAGGCGGTCGAAGTCATCGAGCGGGAGAAGCCCGACGTCGTCCTGCTCGATCTGCGCATGCCCAAGCTCGACGGCGTCGGCGTTCTGCGCACGCTTCGCGAACGAAAGGCCGCCAGGCCGACGCTGATCCTGACGACGTTTGACGACGACGCGATCTTGTTCGAGGCCGTTCGCGCCGGCGCGAAAGGTTGGCTGCTGAAAGACGTCTCGCTGGAACGCCTGGCCGGCGCGATTCGCACGCTCGCCGGGGGCGGCACCTGCATCGAGCCGGTCATCACCGAGCGGATCATGCGCGCGCTGGAGAAGAGCGATTCCTCGTTCGAGTCCGCCGATCTCCCCGAGCCGCTCACCGATCGCGAGCGCACGATCCTCCGCCTCCTCGCCGGCGGCTACAGCAATCGCGAGATCGCCGAACTGCTCAGCATCACCGACGGCACGGTGAAGAACCACATCTCGAATCTGCTGGCCAAGCTGGGCGTGCGCGACCGCACCAGGGCGGTGTTAAGAGCGATCGATTTGGGGGTGATTTGAAGGCGCTGCCGGCTCAAGCGGCCAATGCTGATCGCAGAATTCAGAACGGGAACGGCTGAGTACCGGACTGACTGACCGGAGCCTTAAAACCGGAGGCTAAGCGCCTCTCAATTCACTGTCATCCTGAGGCTGCCGCAGCCGCGCCTCCAGTGTCGGTGCTTGCTCAAATCAAGCGTCGCGGCGGAGGACGCCGAAGGACCCCCAACCTACTTGCGGGGAAGGGTGGTGGACGGTGTCGCAGACGCGGGGGGAATCCCCCTCCCTTTCCGGCCTGTAGTTGGGGGGTCCTTCGGCGTCCTCCGCCGCGAATTCTCATCTGCGCAAGCACCTACATTCGAGGCGCGGCTGCGGCAGCCTCAGGATGACAGTGAAGTGGAGCTCCGCGCTGCACGCCTCACCCCCGATTTCAATGCTGACAGGACGCTATGTAATTCACGTCCCCGATCCGGTAATCCGCCCCCCTACTTGATCGGAACGCTCCCCAGTAAATACTTCAAGTCCTCATCCCGCCAGCGGATGCCGCCGCCGAGGGTGAAGGCGGTGTGATTCAGGACGTTGTCGACGCCGGTGCGGAGGAAGAGCGTCGGGGTGGTGGGCTTCTCCTGGCGGAAGATGTACTCGCCGTACAGACGCAGGTGAGGGTTGCTGTCGCCGGTGCGGTGGCCGAAATCGAACGCCTCGCCGGTGAAGCGGATGCGGTTGTTGAAGGTGTAGTCGACGGCAGCGCCGCCCGTCGAATCGAACATCCCGATGCGCACGGCGAACGGCGCCAGCGTCCAGCCGGCCTGCGCCGAGACGAGGAAGGCCCGGTCGAAGCGGGTCTGCTGCGTGATCGTGGTCTGTGACTGGCCTGTGGCGGGGTCTGTCACCGTCTCTTCGATCGTCTTGTCGTTGCGTTTGCCGTACGGCGTGTCGGCCAGCTCGACGTTATAGAAGCGGTTGCGTTCCGGATTGGGAGTGAGGCGCAGCCAGACCCCGGTACGCGAATTGCCGCCGATCTTGCCGGCGCCGTTCTGCTGCGCCGGGAGGCCGGCGTAGTAGTCGCCGTTGAGGCCAAGGTCGAGTTGCATCCTGCCGGCGCGGCCGAGCGTGTTGCGCAATTCGTTCACGCCGCTCTCGACCGAGCCGAGTGCCGCGGTCAGACGGTCGTGGGCCTCGTTGCTGTAGAGCAGCTTGCCGACCGTCCCTTCGCCGCTGCGGACCTGGGTGGTGACGGCATTGAGGTTGTCGGAGGTGGTCTTGAGGTCGGAGGAGAGCGTACGCAGGTTCTCGACGATGTGGCGGATGTCCTCGCGATTCTCGCCGACGGTGCCGTTCATCTGCGTGGCCATGCGGTCGATCGACTCGGCCAGCCGCGGGATCTCGACGCGCAGCGAATCGCTGATGGCATGCGCGTTGGCCATCGTGGCGTCGACATTCGAGCGGTTCGCGGCGATGAGGTCGCGCACCTGGGTCGTGATCGTGCGGACGTTCTCGACGATGTCTTCGAGCCGTTTCTGGCCGACCGGGCCGCTCATCACGTTCCGCAACGACTCCGTGATCGCCTTCACGTCGTTGGCGATGCCGGACACCTGATTGGTGATGTCGTCCATCGATGCCGGCTGCGAGCCCTGCAGTGTGACGCTCTGTTCCTGGGGAACCACGGGCCCGGTCGACGGGCCGGGCTCGAGCTCGATGTACTTCTCGCCGAGCAACCCGAGGTTGGCGACGTGCGCGCTCGCGCCTGGATGGAAAACCACGTCGCGGTCGACCTCGAGCATCACCTCAGCCTTGCCATTGGGAAGGAGCCTGATGTTCGACACCTTGCCGACGCGCACACCGGCGACGCGGACGGCGGATTTGTTGTCGAGACCCGCCACGGAGTCGAAAATCGCCGTCACCTTCCGGGCGCCGGCTCCGTGTCCGATCTGCACATCCTCGATCTTCAGGATGAAGTACCCGAGGATCGCCAGAACGATCAGCATGAAGACGCCTACTTTGGCCGCGGATGACATGGTGGACCTCTATTCGGGGGTCGGGAGTCGGGAGTCGGGAGTCGGAGCAGACATTGTGAACCTCTATTCGGGAGTCGGGGGTTGGGTGTTGGGTGTCGGAGAAAGCATATTCGCTCGCGCCTCGGCTTCCGACCCCCGACCCCCGACTCCCGACCCCCGCAACGGATCGATTCCCGCCCGTCTCAGCATCTGGAAAAGCAAAGCAAGCGGTAATCCAACTACGTTTGTGTAACTGCCGTGGATCGAGTCGATGAACATCGCTCCGATCCCCTGCACCGCATAGGCACCCGCTTTATCGAGCGGTTCGCCGGTCGAGACATACCACGCGATGTCGCGCGCGTCGAGTGGCAGCATGCGAACTTCCGACTCCGCCACGCGTGTGTCGCGCCAGCCGCGACCTGCATTTTGCAACGTGACCCCCGTGTAGACAATGTGCGTCCTGCCGGCGATCGCGGCCAGCATCCGCTTCGCGTCGTCCTCGCCGGTCGGCTTCTCCAGCAGTTCCTCCCCCAGAAGCACCGTCGTGTCCGCGGCGATGATCCAGGCATTCCCGTCCCTGGCGGCGATGGCAGCCGCTTTGTCGCGGGAGAGGCGGGCCACGTACTCCTCGGGTGATTCGCCGGGCTGATGAACTTCCGGGACATCGCTCGGCATGACGTCGAACGTCAGGCCGATCGAGGCCAGTAACTCGCGCCGCCGCGGCGATTGCGAAGCCAGGATGAACCTCATCGTGCCATCACCAGGCTGATATTCAGTACGACGATGAAGCGTGCTTCGGCGACGATGCGATAGATGATGCGCACCCCCTCGCTGCGATAGCTCCAATACCCGCGCAACGGCTCGAACAGCGGCGCGCCGATGATCGGATCTTCGTCGATCGTCTCCAGCGCGCGCCGGGCGACCGCACGCTGCTCGCCGGTCAGCGCGCGCCAGTCTTTTTCCACGCGCTCCGCGAAGCGCAGCCGGTCATTCCACATTGTTCAGGCTTCCAGCAAATCCTCGACGGCCAGCATCGCGCCGCGCTCCACCTCGGCTTCTCCCTCGTCGATGGCGGCGCGGAGGGGAGCGTCGTCGGCGATGTCGATCGTCTCGCGAAGGGCGAGGTATTCATCGTGAGAGATGAGGATGGCGATGGGCCGGTCGTTGCGCAGGAACGTCGTGCGGTTGCCGGTCAGCTCGCACTCGCCGACCAGCGCGCGGACGTCTTCAGGCGCGTCGAGGATGTCGAAGCGTTTGTCCATGTTGCTCTGGCTGATCGTCCGATTGATCGAGCATAAGAGCCTTCAGATGCTCGCGAAACTCATCACCCAAGAGCGGGTGGCGAAGGGCGTAATCGACGGTCGCTTTCAGATAGCCGAGTTTCTCGCCGGCGTCGTAGCGCTTGCCCTCGAAGACATACCCGAAGAACTCTCCGCTGCGCACCAGCTCGCGCAGGGCGTCCGTGAGCTGGATCTCGCCGCCCGCGCCCCGCTCGGTTTTCTCCAGAAGCGGGAAGATCTCCGGCGGAAGGATGTAGCGCCCGATGATGGCGTAGCGCGACGGCGGATTGACCTTCGGCTTCTCCACCATGTCGGTGATGCGGAAACGGCGGCTGCCGAGCATTTCGCCCGCCACGATGCCGTAACGCGATGTCTGATCGGGGGTCACTTCCATCAGCGCCACGACCGGGCGGCCGGTCTCCTCGAACACGCGCCTCATCTGCAGCAGGCACGGCTCGTCAGCGAGGATCACATCGTCCGGCAGCAGGACGGCGAACGGCTCGCGGCCGACGGCATCCCTTGCCTGCAGCACGGCGTGGCCGAGTCCGAGCGCTTCCTTCTGACGGACCGAGATGATGTCGGCCATCCGGCTGACGGTCTCGACCTCATCGAGCAGATCGTTTTTCTTCCGCTCCTGAAGCGAGCGCTCCAGTTCCGAAGTCCGGTCAAAGTGATCGAGGATGGCATCCTTCCCCTTGGACAGTACGACGATCAGCTTGTCCATCCCCGAGCCGAGCGCTTCCTCGATCCCGTACTGCAGGATCGGCTTGTCGACGAGCGGGAGCATCTCCTTCGGGATCACCTTGGTCGCCGGAAAGAAGCGCGTACCAAAACCGGCACAAGGGAAGACGCAGGTGCGGAGGGTGGTCATTGGTGAGGTGAAGGATAGCAGTGGCTGGGGGTGGGAGCGGGGGGTGGGAGCGGGGAAAGGCGGAATGTTGAATGTTCAGTGTTGAATGTCAGATGTTGAATGAGAGTGGCCCAGCCTCGGTCCATCAATTATCCAACATTCAATCATCCAACATCCAACATCCAACATTCAACATTATTCAACATTCAACATTGGGTCTCCCGTTCTCCCACCCCAGACCCCCGACCCCCGCGGGCAGCAGTATTGCTAACGTGGTAAAACTCTGCACGGGCATGCGTAAACCTTTCATCCTTCTCGCGATCCTCTTTACCGCGCTACCCCTTTGCGCGCAGTGGCGGCGGGCCAATCTGTACGGCGCCGACGTCCGGGCGCTGATCATCGATCCTTCGGACCCCGATACGCTGTACCTCGGTACGAGTGGTGGCGAGGTTTACGTCTCCACCGACGGCGCGAAGAGCTGGCAGAACCCTCGCGGCGGCATCCCCTTCCCCGGCTACGTCGTCGACAACCTGGTCCTCGATCGCAAAGGGCGGCTTTGGGCAGCCTGCTGGGGTGCCTGGGGTGGAGGGGTGATCGCGGTCTCGGACGATGGCGGCCGCAACTGGACGCGCCGCGATGCCGGCCTGGAAGACTTCTCGGTCCGCGCCATCGCCGTCGACCCACACGACGCCGACTTCGTCATCGCCGGCGGCCTGACGGGGGTCTATCGCTCGACGGACGGCGGCGAGTCATGGAACCAGATCTCCAATCAGATCAACGTCGAATCGCTCGCCATCGACCCGCGCACGCACGACCGCATCTATGTCGGCACGTGGCGGCAGGGAACGCGCACCGACGACGGCGGCAAGACCTGGAAACTGATCAACAACGGCATGGTGCTCGACACCGACATGTTCTCGATCACCATCGACCGCTACAACCCCGACAAGGTCTGGGTGTCGACGTGCGGCTGGGTCTACAACACGGCCAACCGCGGCGAGAACTGGACGCGTTTTCGCGACGGCTTCGACAACCGCCGCATCCATGACATCGAGCTCGATCCCTGCGATCGGGATTCGATCTACGCCGGATCGGTGGCCGGCCTGTATCGCAGCCACGACGGCGGCAAGACGTGGTACGCGATCAGCGACGAGTCGCTCGTCGTCAACACCATCGCCCTCCATCCGCAGCGTCCCGGCCGCGTGGTTCTCGGCGTGGAAGGCGATGGTATCTATCTCTCGAACGACAATGCGAAGACGTTCGTGCGCTCGTGCGACGGTCTCCGGAATCTGACGATCACCTCGGTTGCCGCGGACCCGTCACGGCAGAAGAACGTCTATGCCGCGGTCGTGTTCGGCGGCGCCTCGAGCGGCATCTATCGTTCCACCGACGCCGGAACGACGTGGACGAAGCTGGCTACTCACGACCTGCCCCAGGTTCTGTCGCTCGTCGTCACCGAAGACGAAGCGGTGAAATTCGTGGCGGGGACGGAGAAAGGATTCTTCTGGAGCAAGGACGGTGAGCAATGGACGCAGGCGCAGCCGGCCGGCTTTCCCGTTCGCGTCGACAAAGTGCTCCGTTTCAATGATGTCCGCTATTTCGCCGCCACGTCGGAAGGCGTCTTTACGAGCCGCGACGCCGGCAGGAACTGGTACCGCCTTGCCGGCGCGGACAATCGCGCGGTGGACATAGCCATCGGCAACGTAGGCGAGAAGCGGGCCCTCTTCGCGCTGACGAGCGCCGGCGTTGTGGCATTCGACGGGATGCAATGGCTTCCGATCGACGGGGCGCCGGCGAAGGGTCGCACGCTGGCTGTGCGTGGCTCGGGCGAGGCACAGCTCGTTTTCGTCGCGGGCGCGCAAGGAGTGAAGGCGGGACGCGTCAGTGCCGACGGGAAATGGACCGAAGCCGAGGTGCCCGACGCACAATTCGCCTCAGTCTTCGGTGGCTCGCGCAGCAGCGAGAACTTCGTCTTCATCACATCGCGACAACAACACGAGATGCTCGTCGCAGAGCCGAAAACGTCTGACTGGCGCTCCTTCCCGCTGCCCTCGCGCAACGCCGAGGTGACGTCCGTGGCCCTCGACCCCTTCGACAGCGATCGCCTCTACGTCGGCACCCTCGGCGAAGGAATCTTCATCTACGAAGGCAAATCGGAAAAGTACGAGGCCAAGAAGAAGGTGGCGGAGACGGTGGCGGGGACGAACTGACGCGGTTGCGTGGTTGCGGGGTTGCACGGTTGCTTACAGTGACGGGTCATACGCGCTAACTTACGCTAGCGTCCTCCTGGGAATCCCTGCTGTGTATGCCGCGATAGCGGCCAAAGACGGTAGCCAGGGGTGCGAGCGTTTTTGCGAGCACCCCTGGTCATCGATGTCAATGCATGTCGTGCCGCGTCAGCGGCACTGGACGTCATCGGACGACTGTGACTCCACTCCAGTGCCGCTGACGCGGCACAGAGCCATGGGACCTCGTTACCAGGGGTGCTCGCAAAAGCGCTCGCACCCCTGGCTACCTTCCGCTGCCGCTATCGCGGCGTTTGGCCTTAGGCGTTGCGTTTAGGTTAGTGCGTATGACAGTGACGGGACCGCTTTACTTTGCAACCCAGCAACTAAGCAACCGCGAGACCCCGCAACCCCGCAACCCCGCAACCGCGCGAATCACTTCACCGGATCGTAATACCGCACCACCACCATCCCCACGCCCTTCTGTGCCTGGTCGGACTTCGGGTCGGCGGAGAGTACGGCCATCACATTGGGCAGAATCTGGTCGTAGACGACGACCTTTTTTGATCCCCGCCGCGGCCGGCCCAGCGACTCGCGCAGGAAGGTGCGCTCCTCCTCGAAGGCAAGCGGTGCGTCCTGCAGAATCGTGAAAAGCTCGAAACGGATCGAGCTCAACCGCTGGCCGCGAAACTGCAGCGTGATCGATTTTCCTTCGGTGTAATCGACGAGAAGCTGGCTGGCTGTGTCGCCGCGTCTCGTCTTCCAGCCGTTCGATTCCAGCGCCTTTACCGCCTCGGCCCGAGTCATGCCGACCCTGAGGTGAAACGACTCGGGGCGCATCCACGAAATCCTGCTGTTCGACGGAAAGGCCGTGGCAAAGAAGAGAGCGAGAACGGCGATCATGCCGCTCCTTGCGTCGTGGCCTCGGCTTTCAACTGCGGATCCCATCCCACGACGGCGTTCCCAGTGCCGATGACGGTCCAATAGCCATACACCTCGGCCGGATATGCCGGGAAGTCCAGCGCAGAGAGCATCCACGCCAGCGAGCCGGCCTTCACTTCGCTGACCGCCATATCCATGAACTCAGGCAGCACCGCGATCAGCTCGCGCGTCCGCCCTTTACGCATCAGGTCGAGTACTTTCATGTCCCACAGATAGCCGCTGTGCTCGTACACATGCTCGCGCGACATGTCCTCGGGGATGTCGGGCTCGGTGGTGAAGTGGCGATGCGAGAGCGTGTTCGACGCCAGCAGCACCGCCCGTCGGCCGCTCTTCTCGATGGCGCGCTTCGTGGCCTGCCCCAGTTTCAGCATCTGCTGCTGGCCCATTTCATTCGAGAAGTAATAGGGCGAGTTGTTCGAGGAGATGCCCACGATCGGGATGTCCCATTCCGGATTCATCATGTGGCAGGAGACGATGGTGCCGTAATCGACGCGGAAGTTCGGGTTCCGCATCATCTTCGTGATGAGCCCATCGCGTCGCCCTTCCTCAGCGATCAGTTCGGCCAGCTCGACGTCGACTTTGATGTCGTAGTTGAAGCGGAAGAGGTTCGGAAAGATCGGATCGACCGAGAGCCCGTGAAACTCCGGCATCCCCAGGAAGTGATGCCCGATCACGGTCTGCCAGTGAGGCGAGTGGACGAGAAAGACGTCCGGCTTCTTCTCCAGAAAGTGTTTCCGCGCCCGTTCGTATCCCCAGCGCAGCACTTCCCATCCGCACTCCGACCGCGGCTCATTCCGCCAGTGGTTCTCGCCGTAAACGATGTGCGGCGGATGCGGCGCGAGCACGCCGCCGATGATGGAGCCCGACATGTTCGCGATTTTACTCTGAGCTCACTTCGGATCACCGATTGAACGGGGACTCATTTACCCAGTGGAAACCGCGCGTCGTCAAAAGAAACGCCGGTATCGGCTCCCGATGACAGAGGGCATGGATGTTCCTGCCGCCAAGAGTTCCGTCGATTGTCAGCGTGCCGGGATCCGGCTGGCCGTAGGTGAACCGGCCGTCCCACGCCGGTTCGTTTCGTCTGGAGACGACCAGCGTCCGCTTCTTCTCATCGAGCTGGACGTTCATTCGTTGCCGGGAATCATTCATGAGCTGAATGGCCATGATGAAGCGGCTATCGAAGATGAGGCGGCGCCAGCGCCACGGATCGGCTCCGGCCGGGATCGGCCGGCCGTCGACCTGGAAGTCGTCGACCCGCCAGATCCCATAGAGCGGCGAGTGTCGAGGGGCGTCAATCATGCGATGGATTTCGTTTGCTTGTTTCAGCGCCATCACGACGACCGCCGCGACAGCGAGCGTGCGCAGAACGATCCCGGCGATCTCGGCGGCACGGCTTTGGGTGAGGTGCGGCAGCGGCGCAGGCTCGACGGCGCGATTGCGTACGAAGAAATCGAAGAGGCGAGGGAAGTCCGGCAGCGCGATGATGAACGCCATGGTCAGGAGCTGCAGCGAATAGATCTTCACCGGCACGTCGTACATGAAGTTCAGCGCCACGATGTTGACAAGAACGCCCATCGAAATGAGCGCACCGAGGAGTGTCGTCCGCCTCGTGGTCAGAAGCAGCCCGCCGAGCATCTCCGCTGCGCCGGTGAAGATGGTGTATGTCGCAGACGCTCCCATGAACGTCCAGAGAAGACCCATCGGCGAAGCGTCGCCGAACGGCTGCATGAGCCGGTCCAGGGTCGGCGGAGGAAACTGCGTCGGGATCACTTTGAATGCGCCGTAGCTGATCATCGCCATGGCCAGCATGAATCGGAGATAGGCGCGAAACGCGATCCAGGCCTTGTCATAACGCGGGCGTCGCCGATCGACCACGCTCCAGATCAGCGCGATCACCGCCGCCGCGACCGTGACGCAGAGGAGATTCACCCAGTTGTAGGTCGTGTCGCCGCTGCCGTTCGGTCGCGCGTCCACGGAGAGGTGGAGCGCGCGCGCCACTGCCTGCACTGGCGGGTCCGATATCGACGTCACAACGCGCATCAACGACTGGGACGGAATCAGCTCGAACAGTGCTGGGAGATTAACGAGAAGGAAGAAGCCAACGGCGAAGCGGAAGAGAACGCGTTTCGTCAACGACCAGGGAGCGCGGTCGTCAATGTCGCTGCCGGGCATCGTCTCATTCTACGGTTCTCACACGCGACAGCACGCACGAAGCGTGGCGCCTTACGCGTCCGCGCGCACTTCTTCCGGCTCGCGGACGGCGATGTCGATGTCATCGTCGTCGCTCTGCATCTCACTCCGCCAGCGCTGCGCTTTCATCTGTTCGAAGATCCCGCCCGTGTGGCCGGCCGGAATCCACGAGTTGCCGCCGCACTTCGGACAGCGGCCGCGGAAGGCGATGTTCTTCCCGCAATCGGGACAGATGATCACCAACGAGTGCGACAGCTCGAACTTCTGCTCACCCTCGGCATCGAGGCTGTTCAGAAACGAGGCGAGATTGCTGAAGGTGTCTTCCAGAGACATGGCTGCTCAGATCGGTCAAAATGCATGGGGCGTGCCGGTGTTGGGGGGTGGGGAGTGGGGAGTGGGGGGTGGAATAGGACGTCGACGCGCTTAAGCCCCCGGGATGGGAGTGGAGAGTGACGATTGGTGAGTGAGAGACCAAGATGAACGTACGACCGTCTCTCCTACCCCCCACTCCCCACTCCCCACCCTCATATCCTCATCACATCAAACTGCTCGTGATGCAGAGAGTCATCCGGCTTGAAGACGAGGTGGATGCCGAGGTTGCGCTCGATCTCCTCGAAAATCGGATCGTTCGCGTTGTTCAGCGAGGTGTAGACGACCGGGTTGAGGCGGACGATGACGTCCTGCCCTTCGTGCAGATCGCGCAGCTTCATCAGCTCGCGCCAGATCTCGAAGGCGATGGTCGTATTCGACTTGATGCGCCCGCTGCCGCCGCAGTAAGGGCAGGCCTGCGTCAGCGAGCGTTCCAGGCTCTGGCGCACGCGTTTCCGCGTCATCTCGATCAGCCCGAACTCGGAAATCTGCAGGATCTTCGTCTTGGAGCGGTCCTTACGGATCTCGGCCTCCAGCGCCTCGAAAAGCCGGGCGCGGTTCGACAGATCCTCCATGTCTATGAAGTCGAGCACGATGATCCCGCCGAGGTCGCGCAGACGGATCTGCCGGACGATCTCCTTTGCCGCCTCCAGGTTCGTCTTGAAGACCGTCTCCTCGAGATTCCGCTTGCCAACGTACTTGCCGGTGTTCACATCGATGGCCACCAGCGCCTCGGTCTGGTTGATGACGATGTAGCCGCCTGACTTCAGCCAGACCTTCGACTTGAGCGCCTTGGCGATCTCCGCTTCGATGCTGAAGTCCTCGAAGATCGGCTCCTCGCGCCGGTATAGGCGCACGCGCGACACCAGGTTCGGCTGAATCTGGTCGAGGAACTCGACGATGCGCTGGTACTGATCGACCGAGTCGACCCAAACGCTCTTGAACTCCGGCGAGAGGACGTCGCGGATCGTGCGCAGAACGAGATCGAGGTCGTGATGCATCGCCGTCGGCGCGGACGCCTTCTCCGCCTTCCGCCGGATCTGCTCCCAGAGGTCGGTGAGGTATTTCAGATCGGCGCGAAACTCGTCCTCCTCGCGCTCCTCGCCCGCGGTGCGGACGATGAACCCTCCGGCGCCTGCCGGCCGGATGCGATCCAGGATCTCCTTGAGCCGGGCGCGCTCCGCCTCGTTCTCGATGCGCCGCGACACGCCGATGTGGTTGACCGTCGGCATGTAGACGAGAAAGCGTCCCGGCAACGTTATGTGGCTGGTGATGCGCGCGCCTTTGCCGGCGATCGTGTCTTTCGACACCTGCACGACGATCTCCTGCCCTTCGCGCAGCAGATCCGAGATGGAAGCCTCGGCCCGCTGCTGGGGCACGTCGTCGAGCGTGAGATCGTCCGTCGAATCGGCGTTGTCGAACTCCTCCAGATCCTCGATGACGTCGGAGACGTAGAGGAAAGCGTCGCGTTCCAGCCCGAGGTCGACGAAGGCCGACTGCATCCCGGGGAGAACCTTCGTCACCCGCCCTTTGTAGATGTTGCCGACGATGGTGCGATGCCGCGTCCGCTCCACCCACAGCTCGACGACCTGCCCCTCGTCGAGCACGGCGATGCGCGACTCATGCTTCGCTGCGTTGATGACGATTTCGCGCGACATTCGTCGGAAGTCTATCCGATGCGTCGTCGTGCGCCCGTCTCCATCTGCGTGCCATCTGCGTCATCTGCGGACCAGGTTTTATCCGCAGATGACGCAGATGAACACAGATGGGAGACCGCCCCTATCGCTCACGTCAGATAGACTCGGAAAGTGCTCACCCTCTACTTCGCCGGCGCCATCTCCGGCGGCCGGACCGACGTGGCGCTCTACCGCCAGATCATCGCCGCGCTCGAAGCCGAGGGGCATCACGTCCTTGCCGGCGCTGTCGCGGCGGAGCACGTCACCTCGTCCGGCGAGATGCTCGACTCCTTCGCCATCTTCGAGCGCGACCTCGGCTGGATCGCCGCCGCCGACCTCCTCATCGCCGAGGTCTCCATGCCCTCCACGGGAGTCGGCTACGAGATCGCCACGGCCCGGTATCGGTACGACATCCCCGTCATCTGCCTCTACCGGCCCGCCCACACCGCGCGCTGCACGGCCATGGTCTCCGGCGACCGCGGCATCGAGCTGATCGAGTACTCCGAGCCTGCCGATTTGCTCCCCCGCCTCACCGCCGCCCTGGCGAAATACACCACCGCCCCCCTCGGTTTGCCCCCACGTTGACGGCGCGGAACCGCTTTGCTATCGTCCCCCGCCCGCCGCGCCAAGTACTCCGGCATAGCTCAGTTGGTAGAGCAACGGACTGTTAATCCGTGGGTCGTAGGTTCGAGTCCTACTGCCGGAGCCAATTTGGAATCAGCCCGCCTTACTGCCCCGTCTCGATCTGGTGGATGAGGTTCTCGTCTCCCGCCTCGTCCGCCTTCTCATCGACGAGCTTCTCGTACGAGGCTTTTGCCGTATTGATTTTCTTTTGGGCCTGCTCGATCTGAGTGTGGACCGTCATGAAGGTCATGACGATCAAGATCACGCCCGCGACCCCAGGTACGAGGGAAGCAAACCAGGCGAACCGGCTTCCGAGGAGCAGGGCGATCGAGGCCAGAACGATGCCGATCTCACAGCAGAGCTGCGCCCACTCAAAGTGCTCGGCGGCCTCCGAGAATCCCTCGACCTTATCGTCGAACGACTCCGTGTAGAGTTTCGCGGCTTTCTGCTGCTTGTTGTACGTCTTCATGAAGTCGGCGAACCGCATCAGGTCTTCGTGCGTGGGCGTGACCGTGAGCAGCAGCTTCTTCGATTCGAGCGTGACGATCTTGCCGATGACCGCCTGCCCGCCGGCACCAGTGCTCATCAGCTTTTGCACTTCATCCTCGGTTGCCTTGAACTCCTTCGGATCGGGAAGGAGCGCGTGCAGTTGCTGCAGATTGGCCTGCATCAGACGGTACTTGTTTGACAGGGACTCGTACTCGAGCGACGAGTTTGTCTGCATCACCATCGTGGTGACGAGCGAGGTTCGGGCGGAGCCGACCAGCGCCGAGCAGAGCGCCAGCAGCACGCCCATCACGGCCATGGTCATGCCGATGGCCTTCGACATGCCCTTCCCGTGGCCCCCTCCTTCGTGTCCGTGACCCTCGGATTTCTCGGCTGCTTCGTGCGCCTGTTCGATCAGTTCGTGTGCTTCCATGGAGTCCCTCTCTTTCTCGGAAGCGTATTCTACTCATGAGCACGTCAGAAGCGTCGTCGGCTAACCCTCCTTCTCGGTGGCGCCGCTCTTCGAACTGTTGACATCACCAAGCAGCTTCATGATCTGTGCGCCGACCCCGCCGACGATTCCACCGTTTTCGCCGCCGACGACGAGGATCTCCGGAACGAAACGATTGCTGCCCTGGGCGAGCTGGGTTACGACGTTGACGAGAGTCGTCCCTTCCTTGCCGACAGCGTCCTGCTGGGCCTTGAGGCCGGCCGCGAGCGCGAGACCCTTGGCCTCGGTCTCGACGGCTCGGGCGCGGCCGACCTGGGTTAGGTAGCTGGCTTCGCCCTCGGCCTCCTTGATGCGCGCCTGTGCCTTGTTCTCGTTGATCTTGATGGAGACCTGGGATGCGGCGAGCTCCTTCTGCATGTCCGCCGTGCCCTTCGCGGCCTCCATCGCCACCCGCTCGTCTTCAGCCTGTTTGCGCTTCTTGAACGTTTCGATCTCCTGGTTGGCGATCTCGCGCTGTTGCAGCACCGCCACCAGGTTCGCGGGGAGAACGATGTCCTGGATGTAGGCGCCCGGGGTCTCCACGTCGTAGCGCTTCAGGTGGCCGGTGATGTATGCCTGGGCCTCGGTCTGCACCTTGCTGCGCTCCTGGATGAACCGGATCGCGGGCATGCCCTGCAATGTGTCGCGGAAGTAGTTACCCACCGCCGCCTGCAGGACTTCGTTGATGAGGTTCTCCATGGAGCCGACGCGGGAGATGACCCGCGGGGCCATGACGTCGGAGACGTGGATCTGCACCTGCAGGTCGATGCTGAACTCGAACCCTTCCTGGCTCTTGGCGGCGATGGTGGAGAGGCCTTTGTCCAGGTTGTGGGCCTTGCTGTTCGCCTCCCCCCAGTTCAGCGTCAGGATGAAGGTCGGAACCATCACCACCTCGTAGATGTGGGGGTTCAGGGCGTACTTCCCGGTGCGCAACGGCTCCTGCCAGAGACCGCGGTGTCCGGGGCGGACCAGCGAGCCGTGCTTGAATTCTGTCCCCGAGGTGTCCTCCGTGGGCAACCCCACGTAGGACTTGATGACCGCGACCTGTCCTTGCTCCACGACCACCATCGGCACCAGTTCCACCTTCACGAGGAAAGGGTTCAGGTTGTAGGCGCCGGGCAGAATCGGGTCGTGCTGCCGCCCGATTCGGCCGCCGGCAGCGAGGAAGGCCTGGAAGTCCTGGTAGTTGTTGTGGTGGGTATTGTTGTTGCCGAGAACCAGCTCGATGAGGCGCTGGTCGGCCTTGCGGGTCTCGTCGGGGGTGCTACTGGCGAGTGAGTTCTCCACCGCCCGAATGTCGTCGAAGCCGCCGAGGCGGCTCGCGATCTGGCCGGGCTCCAGCGGCGGCCCGTCCAGCGCGGTGACGACGCCGACCATGTCGACGCCACGCTCCGAGCCGATGCGGGTGACCATGAGATCTCTGCGTTCCAGGTCCCAGGCCTGACAGGTCAGCTCGCCGCCCTTGCTCTGCCTGCGGAGCTCGTCGTTGATGGGCTCGCCGTAGACACGGTCCGCTGTGATGACGAGGAAGCCGATGGGGTGGATGGGTCCGACGCTGCCGCCGGGCAGCACGGGGCGCTGGGTGCCCTTCTGCCCGCCGTGCTGCACGAACGCGCGCAGGTCGGAGAAGTTCCCGAATATCTGCTTGTACTCGACGCTCTTCGCTCCGGTCGGCGGGGCTGCACCAACTTGAGCGATGACCACACCGATCTGGCCGGCGGGCACCTGCACCAACGGACGCTTATCGACGCCGAACAGGGGCCACAGCTTGAAGCGCAAGCCGGGCATGAGCAGATCCGCCTGATAGCCGGCCTCGCCATTGAACGCGACGACGTTCCCGTCGCTCAGCTTGGACCAACTGAACCGCTTGGTCACCAGACCTACTTCCCTCGGTCCGATCCTGTGGATCGAGAAGATGAGCACGATTCCTATGAGCGCGATCGGGACGACCACCCTTAGAGAAGTCGTTAGCAAACCAACGATTGTGTCGAACATCTGTGGCTAACCTCCGTTGTCAAAGGGCATTCTGGCCCTTTTCAGGGACTGGCGCTGTGCGGGAGCCCGCAGGGACCCTGCGGACATCGTCATCCGAGCTCGTCAGGACCTCGCGGAAGGATATCCGTCGTTTCGCTACCAGTTCGGCACAGCCCCAGGACTTCGGTGGGAACGTCAGGGTGTTCCGTCAACCTTACGACATGGACGGTAACCTTCTGAACGCAGAGGCCGTCTCACGTTCATCAGCCGTTTCTTTATCGCGTGCTACCATCGCCGGTCGGTCCTAATAAGTTGTATCCGGGAGATTCAATGCACTTCATTCCGCGCCTTCGCATCGCTGCTTTCGCGGCGGTTGTTACGCTCTGTGTCAGTCCGCTTTTCGCCTCCGATCCGTGGGATGCGCCGGCGTTTTCCTCCGATCCGAAAGAGCTCGTGGCGGCGGCGGAGAAGGTCTCCGCTGGAGACATGGGGTTCGTGGTACTGCTGGACGAGGCCGACTACTCATTCGAGGCGGACGGGAAGTCGCACACGACGCAGAGGCACATCTTCCGGGTCGTCGACGACTCGGCCGTTGAGGGGCTCGGCACGATCGAGGTGCCATGGGCGCCGTGGTACAACGACCGGCCGACCGTAGCGGCACGCGTCGTGTCGAAGGACGGCACGGTTCACACGCTCGACGCCAAAGCGATCATCGAGGCTCCCGCGCGCGAGGATCTCGACATATTCAGCGACAACCGCGTGCTGCGGGCGCCCCTGCCGGGGGTCGCGGTCGGCTCCGTCATCGAATATGTCATCGAGTTCAACGGCAACAGTCCCATCGCCGATGCCGGTGCTTCCGACATCTTCGTCCTCGGCGGCTACGCTGCGACGCAGAGAACGCGCATGTCCATCGACGGTCCTGCGTCGCTCGAGCCTCGCATCGTCAACAAGAGCGACCTGCAGGCCAAGACAGAGGAGAAGAACGGCAGGCGCATCACCACATTCGAGAGCGGCCGCATCGAAGGGCGCAAAGACTTCGAGAACTACCTGCCCTTCGACACCATCTCCCTCCCGTATATCGCCTTCTCCACAGGCTCGTCGTGGCGGAACCTGGCCATGCGCTACAGCGAGATCGTCGACAAACAGATCGCCGGCAACGACGTCAGGAAATTCGTACACGACGCCATCGGCAACGCCACCGAGCGGCGCGACGTCATCGCCCGAGTCCTGGCAGCCGTCGAGAAGAATGTCCGCTACGCCGGGGTCGAGGTCGGTGAGTCGTCGATCGTACCGCGCACTCCTCTCACGGTCCTCGGCAACAAGTACGGCGACTGCAAAGACAAGGCGACGCTGCTCGTGGCCATGCTGCGCGCGGCCGGCATCTCGGCGCATGTGGCCCTGCTCCGGGCCGGGGATGACTTCGACGTTCACCCCGAGCTTCCTGGCATGGGCCGCTTCAATCACGCCATCGTCCGTGTCGACGCGAGCGACAAAGCCCCGGCCATGTGGGTCGATCCGACTGACGACTTCGCGCACGCCGGCGACCTTCCCTCGCAGGATCAGGGGCGCCTGGCTCTCATCGCCGCCGGCGATACGGCCGGGCTGACGAAGACGCCGGAGACGCCGTCATCAGGAAACACCTATTCGGAGACGCGCACCTACACGCTGCCGGAAGACGGCAAGGCGCACGTCGTCGAGACCACCGAAACGGTCACCGGGGCCGAGGACTCGTTTCAGCGCCATTACTACGCGGAGAGCGACCGGACGAAGTACCGCGAGCAGATCGAGAACTACGTCAAGTCCTACTACTCGGCGAAGAAACTGGACAAGGTCGAAGCGACCGACCCACACGACCTGACGAAGCCGTTCCGCGTCACGATCGAGGCCTCGGACGCGGACACCGGCGTGGCGCATGACGGCGACGCGGCGGTGGCGTTCCATCCGGCGAACCTGCTCAACTGGCTGCCGTTCCCGCTGCGCAACTACGGCGATGACCGCGCCGAGGAATCGCGCAGGAAGCGTGCCGGCGAATTTGTCTTTCCCTCGGCCGGCATGCGCGAATGGACCTACCACATCGTGCCGCCTGCCGGCTACGCCGTGCGCACGCTGCCGCCCAATGAGACGACCAAGCTCGGCACGACCACCCTGACCAGGGAGTACACGTCGAAACCCGATGGCTCCGTCACGGCTGTGCTCCGCTTCGACAGCGGCCCGCGCCGCATCAGCGCCGCGGAGTTTGAACAGACCCGCGCCGCGCTCAAGACCATCTTCGAGTCCAAGCCGACCATCATCGGTTTCGATGAGATTGGGCAGGCGAAGCTCAACGCCGGTGACGTGGCCGGCGCGCTGGCCGAGTTCCGCAAGCTGGTGGCGCTCCATCCGAAAGAGGCGCAGCATCACATCGAGATCGCCCGCGCCCTGCTCGTGGGCGGCCTCGGCGACGCCTCCCGGGACGAGATCCGGCGAGCCGTCGCGCTCGAGCCGTCCAACGCGCACGCACAGTCCGCTCTGGCCGGAATCCTGGAGTACGACCTCCTCGGGCGTCTCATGAGGAAGGGCTTCGACATGGACGGCGCGCTCGCCGCGTTGCGAAAAGCGAAGGAGCTCGACCCGAGCAACGCCGATTACCGCGGCGCCCTCGCCAAGCTGCTCACATGCGGCACCGACGGGACTGAGTACGGTCCGGGCGCGAAACTCGATGAGTCGATCGCCGAGTACCGCGCCGTGGCGAAAGACATCGGCGAGAAGGAAGCGAAACAGTTCGACCCTGATCTGATGCTCGTCCTTGCCCATGCCGGCCGATTCAATGAGATGAAGGAGTTGGCCAGGAGCACGCAGGACACACAACTCCGCGAAACCGGCCGCATTATCGCCATCGCCGCCACGGACGGCTCAGCCGCGGCGCTTCACGAGCTGGGCGCGTTCGACGCGAACACGCGCCGCGCCTACGCACAGGCGATCGCCCAGACGCTGCTCAACCTGCGCCTCTATCCCCAGGCCACCGAAATGTATGACGCCGCCACACAGGGCGCGCCGAACGCATCGTCCGCGCGGCCGTTCATCGAGGCGCTGCGAAAGACGAAACGGATCGAGGACGTTCCCCTCGATGAGAAGGATCCGCGCTCCGTCGTGCAGAAGATGATTCAAGCGATGGTCCGCAACGACATCGCAGGGTTGAAAAAGCTTTTCGCGTTCGATGTGAAGCCGCTCGAAGACGATGAGGACGACGAAGATCCTTTCAGCGTCATGCGAACCCTGACCTCGGGCAGCAACATGCCGCCGGCCGTGGTCGGCGATCTCTCCTTCAGCACGATGCGCGTGCAGAGTGACGGCAACGACAAGACTGGCTATCGCCTGCACCTCCGTGGTGAGAACGGCTTGAACATGCCGACGCTCTTCGTCGTGCGCCAGAACGGCGGTTACATCATCAAGGCCAGCACGTTCATGATCGACACGGTCGGCGCGGCTGTGCTGTCATTCGCCGACGCCGGAGACCTCGAGACCGCGCGCACGTGGCTGAATTGGCTTCGCGAGGACGTCCAGGCCGGTGGCGGGGATGACCCGTTGCGCGGCATGCCCTTCGCCTCGCTCTGGCCGAAAGACAATGCCGCCGCAAACGCGGATGAGATCCGTACCGCCGCGGCCTCGATGATGCTCCGCAAAGTCGACGAGAAGGGCGTACCGATTCTTCTGGCCATGCGGGAGAAGGCGGCGAACGAACATACGAAGGTGTGGATCGACGTCGCGCTCAGCGCCGCCTACGCGGACCGGAAGGATTGGAAGAGCATCGTGCCGATCGCCGAGCGTCTCAGCGCCGCCTACCCCGATTCGGACAATGCCTTCACTACCCACGTATTCGCGCTGTCGCTGGGCGGGCGGACGGCCGATGCCGAGGAACTGGCCAAGAAACGGCTGGCCAAAAAGCCGAAGGACGATGAGGCGCTCCGCGCGCTCTCCTCGAATGCCGCCCAGGCCGGCGACTACCCTGCCGCGGCCAAGTACGCCGAGCGGATCGTTGACGAGCTGTCGCCGACGCAGAACGACTACAACAACGCGGCATGGTTCGAGCTGTTCGTCGGCAACATCACCCATGCGATGGAGAACGCACGCCGCGCCACCGCCGAGGACTCGCAGACCACCGCCGCCGCGCTACACACGCTGGCCACGCTCTACGCGGAAACGGGCAAGAACATCGAGGCCCGCGATGCCCTCATCCGCACGCTCGACAAGAGCCGCCGCGACCAGCCCGACAGCAGCGACTGGTACGTCCTCGGCCGCATGGCCGAGAACTACGGCGTCCGCGACGCGGCCCTGGCCGCCTACAAACGCGTCGTCAAGAAAGAAAGCGATGGCGCCTCGGTGTGGGAGCTCGCGCAAAAGAGATTGGCGGTGTTGGGGAAAGGGTAGGCCGTATTTCTCATACGTGCGAGCGAGTTTGCTTGTCATCCTGAGGCTGCCGGAGCCGCGCCTCTACTGTTGATGCTTGCGCAGATCACGGTCGCGGCGGTGGACGCCGAAGGACCCCCTGCGAGCTTGCATCGAGAAGTACCACCACCCGACCTGGCAAGCGCGCAGGGGGTCCTTCGGCGTCCTCCGCCGCGGGACTGGATTGCAGCAAACATGGCAAAGTCGTACCGCGGCTGCGGCAGCCTCAGCCTCAGGATGACAGCGGAAGGACCGCGTGGATACACAGCATCCGCGTTACCCTATCGCCTTCTCCCATGTTCCCAACCACGCGTCGTAGTGTGATCGTCGCCCTGGCGAGCGATGACGACGAACAGCGCCGGCGTGCCTTCGACACGCTGGTCGCTCTCTACTGGAAGCCTCTCTACAAGTACCTTCGCGTGGCACGCAGGCGCGAGGTCGCCGACGCGGAGGATTGGACGCAGGCGTTCCTGGCGAAGTGTTTCGAGAACGGCTCGCTTGCCGCCTATGACGCCACCAAGGCCAGCTTTCGGACGTTCCTCCGGATGTTGTTCGATCGCTTCGTAGCGAATGAGGTCAAGGCATCGCTGCGCCAGAAGCGCGGCGGCGGAAGCGTGCAGCTTGACTTCATCGACGCCGAAGCGGAAATCGCGCGCGAGCACGACCGCGGTGGCACGCCCGAGGACTATTTTAAGCGCGAGTGGGCCCGCAGCGTTTTTGCGTTCGCGGTCGAGAGACTGCGCGAGGAGTCCGATCCGACGCGCTTCGCCATCTTCGAAGCCTACGACCTCGACGAAACCTCGGGCGCCTCCTACCGCCAGATCGGCGAGCGATTCGGCCTCAGCGAGACGAGCGTTACCAACGGTCTGGCGGCGATGCGCCGCCGTTTCCGGGCCATCGTTCTCGACGTGTTGCGCGAGGCGACCGCTACGGAGAGCGAGTACCGGGCCGAGGTCCGTTCGCTTCTCGGAGTCGAGGTATGACCTGGCTCTCGGACAACGCGGTCGCGCATCTCCGGGCTGTCGCCGAGCTTCCTGATTTCAACGGAACGCGTTACCGCCTCCAACGCGAGCTGGCCCGAGGTGGGATGGGTGTCGTCCACGAAGCCGAGGATATCGAGCTGGGCCGCCGTGTGGCTATCAAGGTACTGGCCAGCGAGCTGGCCTCGGAGGATGCGGTGGAACGGATGCGCAGCGAGGCCAGGACCATCGCAGGTCTCGAACATCCCGGGATCGTGCCGCTACACGATGTCGGGCTGCTGCCGGATGGGCGCCTCTGGTACGCCATGAAACTCGTTCGCGGCCGGCGTCTCGATGAGCTGCAGGCATCGACGCCGGAACGGCTGCGGGTGTTCCTCCGGATCTGTGAAGCGGTCGCCTTCGCTCATGCCAACGGCATCGTCCACTGCGATCTCAAACCGGAGAACGTGATGCTCGGCGACTTCGGCGAGGTGCTGGTGATGGACTGGGGTCTGGCGCGCGCGCAGGGCGCGGACGACGCGCTGGTCGCCGGCACCCCCGGATTCATGGCGCCGGAGCAGGAGCGGGGCGAAGCCGCGTTGATCGGTCCTTCGACCGACGTTTACGCCCTGGGCGCGATCCTGCGTACTCTTCTACATAGAAAGATCCCACGCGCGCTCGCGGCCGTCTGCGCGAAAGCCACAGCCGCCACGCCGCGCGACCGTTACGCGACCGCGAGCGACCTGGCCGGCGACGTTTCACGCTGGCTCGACGGGCAGCCGGTCTCCGCATATCGTGAGAATGCACTCGAGCTTGCCGGCCGCTGGCTGTCACGCAATCGCGCGCTCGTCACGATTGTCATCGCCTACCTCGTCATGCGCGTGATCGTCATTCTCTGGGTTCGCCGTTAAAGGATTTCGGACAGACGTTGAATACGATCCTTGGGAGGAACAACATGAACAAGATTCTCGTGGGACTTCTGCTCGGGGCCGGGCTTGGTGCGGTCGACGGCATGACGGCCTGGTTCACGCCCGCCGTTCGCGCCGGAATCATCGGCATCGTCATCGGCTCGACATTCAAGGGGATGATCGCCGGCATCGCAGCCGGCTGGTTCGCCCGAAGGGTGCAGTCGGTGGCCTGGGGCATCGCCTTCGGCCTTCTCATCGGTGCGCTGCTGGCGTACGGAGTCGCGGCCATGCAGCACGGCTACTACTTCGAGATCATGCTGCCCGGCTCGATCGTGGGCGCCATCGTCGGATGGGCCACGCAGCGATACGGCCGTCCTGCGCGCGGCGGCACCGCGGCGGCGACGATCGTGGCCATCTTCCTGGTCACGATCACGGTCAGCGCGCGCGCCGCGGAACCGGTAAAGGCGGCTGATGCGTTCGCGCATTTGAAGTCGCTCGCCGGCACCTGGAGCGGCCACGCCATGACCCCCGACGGTCCGCCGGCCAACGTCAGCTACCGTCTCACCGCCGGCGGAACCGCGGTGATGGAGACGCTCTTCGGCGGTACACCGCACGAGATGCTGACCGTCTACACGATGAATGGCGACGACATCGTGGCCACGCATTTCTGCGGTGCCGACAACCAGCCGGTCATGAAGCTGGACGCAGCGCAATCAACGCCCGACCGGCTGGTCTTCGTCTTCGTCAGTGTGGACGGCGAGCATTCCAAAGACCACCCGCACGTCCACAACGGCTACCTGCACTTCATCGGCAGCGAGCAACTGGAGGCGATGTGGTCCATGCAGAACGCGGACGGGAGTGCCGGCGAGCTCAACCCGAAGTTCTTCCTGACGCGCGCGAAGTAGTCAGGATCACTTCGCCGCTGTTTTGGGCGCCGGTTCCACCGTCGTGTACTCCAGGGCGATGGCCGGCGTTCCCACTTCCTTGCCATCCGACTCGGCGTGGGGATAGATGAAGTAGTTGAGCGGCTCGGCAGTGTGCGGCGTCAGCACGATGTCGCGGCCCATGGTGAACTGGACGCGATCGGGGTCGAGGTTGCCGAAGAGGTAGGCACGATGCGCGGCATCCGTCGTCTTCGATCCTTCCGACGGATCGACCGGGATCCAGCCCTGGCCTTTCACGTAAAACTCAGCCCAGCAGTGATAGCCCGGCACGGTGCCGTGATCGGCGCTCATCGGGAAGCCGATGACGAAGCGGGACGGAATCCCCTTCGACCGCGCCAAAGACATGAAGAGCGAATGGAAGTCGGTGCAGTTGCCGGCCTTGATGTCGCAGGCGCGCTCCGTGTCGCCATGGCCCCAGCCCGGGATGGTCTTGTCGTACTTCACGTTGGCCACGAGGTAGTCGTAGATGGCGTGGGCCTGCTCGGTCGGAGTGGTCTTTCCGGCGGTCAACTCGTTTGCCATTTTCTTCACCCGGGGAGAAAGGGTCACGAGCTTGTCCGCGCGCAAAGCCCGCGCGAGCTCCTCTTTCGACGCATGCGTTTCCGGAAGTCGGGCCGCCGTGATCTCATTGCGCGTTCCGCGGAAGTGAACCTTGACGACGAAGTCGCCGGCCGGCGGATTGGCGACCGTCGTGGTGGCGTATCGATCGCCAAACTCGCCCTCCGACCTTTCGGTCCAGTGCAGCGGCGAGTCGATCCGCACGTCGCTGATGGTCTGCCCGCCACGGCTGACCGGCAGCGGAATCCACACGTTCAACTCTTTCAAACCAGCGGGGACGTCCTTGACCGTGGCGACGTAAGTCGCCTCGAATGTCTTGCTCCCGGATGCGAAAAGAGGAAGCGCGGCGGCGGCGAGGAGGAGGAAAAGCGCGGTCCGTTTCATGATACGGAAGTGTAGCAAATTCACGATTTGCAAGTATCCCCTTGACAATCCGCCGGTTGGACTCCAATGTTTCAATTCTGAATTCCGGTTCAGGAGCCAAGCCATCATCAGCGTTGACCAACTTCCCGATAGCCGGCGAGCGATTCTGCTTGCTCTGAAGCGCCAGGGCCCGTCCACCATCGCGCAGCTTGCGTACCAGTTGCAGCTCACCGGAGAAGCGGTGCGGCAGCAGCTCCTGCAGCTCCAGCGCGAAGGATGGATCGAGTCGCGCGTTGCTCGCGGGGACGAACGCGGACGCACCGGCCGCCCGGCCACGCGCTACAACCTCACCGAGGCCGGCGACCATCTCTTTCCGAAGAACTATGACCTCCTCAACGTCGCGGTCATCGACGCCGTCACCGAGGAGCTCGGACCTGACGCGGCGGTGCGCGTGCTCAAGCGCGTCTGCGACGACCGCGTGTCGATGGAAGGAAAAACGCTCCAGGGGATGTCCCTCGAGAACAAGGTCGAAGCGCTCAAGGGCCTGTACGCCTCGGCCGATCCATACATGTCGAGCGAGCGCGTCGACGACGGGTTCCTTCTCGTCGAGCGGAACTGCCCGTTCATCAACACGGCCATGCGCCGTCCCGCGCTCTGCAGCGTTTCCGTCAACGCCTTGACGCGTCTCCTCGGCGTGCGCGTCGAACGCGACGAGACCTTCCAGGGCGGCGCCGGCCGCTGCGTCTTCCACATCTACGCCAACGAGCCGATCGATGCGGCGAATTGGGAGTTCCAGTTGGAAAGCGAACTGCCGCATCACGACGGTAGGTAGGTCCCCTCAGGACAGGTTGGCCACCCACACCGTCTTCACATTCACGAACTCGCGAATCCCGTATGCACCCAGCTCGCGCCCGAAGCCGGAATGTTTTGTGCCGCCGAAGGGGACGCGGGGGTCGGACGCCACCATGGCGTTGACGAAGACCTGACCGGTGTCGATGCCGTCGATGAAGCGATCCACCTCGGCGCGGTCGTTCGTCCACACCGATGCGCCGAGGCCGAAGGGGGAATCGTTCGCGACGGCGATGGCCTCGGAGAGGTCCTTGACGCGAAAGAGCGAGGCCACGGGACCGAACGTCTCCTCGCGCGCAGCTGGTGCGTCGGGCGGAATGCGCGCGAGCACGGTCGGCGCGTAGTAGTTCCCGTGCTCGCCGAGCCGTGTGCCGCCGGTGAGCAGTTGCGCGCCGGCGGCGACTGACTGGCGTACCTGCTTCTCGATGTCGTCGACGATCCGCGGCGTGGCCAGGGGACCGATGTCCGTCGACTCATCGAGCGGATCACCGACCTTGAGCGCCTTCATCGCCGCCACGAAACGCTTCTCGAATTCATCGGCGATCGATTCATGGACGATGAATCGCTTCGCGGCGATGCACGATTGACCGTTGTTGACGATGCGAGCCTTCACGGCGGTTGCGACGGCATCGTCGAGCGTCGCCGACGGCATCACGATGAACGGGTCGCTCCCTCCCAGCTCGAGGACCGCCTTCTTGATGTGTTTCGCGGCGATGGAGGCTACGCTCGCGCCGGCCGGCTCGCTTCCGGTCAACGTCACCGCCTTCACCCGCGGGTCGGCGATCACGCGCTCGACCTGCTCGGAGCCGATCAGCAACGTCTGAAACTCATTGTTGACAAAGCCGGCGTCGCGAAACGCGTTCTCGATCGCCAGCGCGCACTGCGGGACATTCGACGCGTGTTTGAGCACGGCCACGTTGCCGGCCATCAACGCCGGCGCCGCGAAACGGAAGACCTGCCAGAAGGGAAAGTTCCACGGCATCACGGCCAGGATCGTTCCCATCGGCTCGTAACGGATGAACGTCTCGTGCGCTTCCGTCTTCACGTGCTCGTCGGCGAGATATCCCTCCGCGCTCCCCGCGTAGTAGCGGCATGTGTTGGCACACTTGACGACCTCGGCGACCGCGGCTTTGACCGGCTTTCCCATCTCCGTCGTAATGAGCCGCCCCAGGTCGTTCTGGCGCTGTTCGAGGATCTCCGCGGTCCGCCGCATACGCGTCGCGCGCTCGTGAAAACCGCGCGCACGATTGACGCGGAACGCGCTCGCGGACCGCGCCAGAGCCGCATCGATCGCCGCGTCATTCAGCGCTTCGAAGGTCCTGATTGTCTTACCTGTGGCCGGGTTTACAGATGCAATCGCCATCGTGGAACCCCCGTTGCACGTTCCCTTCCTGTCTTGACTTGAGTCTGCTCATTGGCATCGTACCGTTCCCCGCGTCCGCTCGCGCCGATCGGAGGGTGTCCTGACGGCGGAACGTGTCATCCTTTGCGCGTCGGAGGTACTCGTGCCTGCAGGGAAAACATCACTGCTCCGGATCGTGCTCGTGGCGATCGTCGTGGCCATCGCGGCGGCAGCGGCGCTGCTGTACTTACGCGAATCGCGCAAGCCGCAGGAGATCGTCCTCAGCGGAACGCTCGAGGCGCGAACGGTCAACGTCGGATCGCTCGTCGGCGGAAGAGTGGTAAAAACGCTCGTCGATGAAGGGGTGCACGTCTCGACCGGCCAGTTGCTGGTGATGCTGGAGACCGAAACGATCGACCGGCAGAGCAGCGAGCAGCGAGCCGCCATCGCCGGCGCAAAGGCAGCCCTGGCCAAAGCCATCGCCGGCCCCCGGCCGGAAGAGATCGCCAAAGCCGCCGCGACTGCCAGAAACGACGAGGTCGATCGTGATCGGTGGGAGCGCCTTTTCCACGAGGGCATCGTGGCGAAGGAGATGGCCGACGACGCCGCGACGAAGGCAAAGAATTCGGCGGAGGATCTCCGCATCGCCCGGTTGGGAACGCGCAAGGAAGACATCGACGCCGCGCGCGCGGAGGTGGACGCGCAGCAGAAGCGTCTCGAAACGCTCATGAAACAGCGCGCCGAGACCAACGTCGTCTCTACGGTCACTGGTGTCGTGCAGTCGTTCGGTCTGCGGGTCGGTGACATCGTCGCTCCCAACCAGACCGTTGCCGAAATCCTCGAGTCGAGCCAGCTCTGGGTCCGCGTCTACGTCCCGGAGACGGAGCTGGGGCTCGTCGCGGTCGGGCAACCGGTGCGCGTTCATATCGACACGTTCCCGAACGAGACCTTTGCCGGACACATCTCCGCGGTCAGCAGCGAGGGGGAGTACACGCCGCGCAACGTGCAGACGCGCGCGCAACGCGCCGAGGAGGTCTTCGGCGTGAAAGTGCTCGTCGACCCGAATCCGAAACTGAAGGCCGGCATGGCCGCGTCGGTCGACCTCGGGGTGAAAGGACAGCCGGATTGAGCGACGACGTCGGCATCGACGTGCAGGGAGTGTCGAAAGACTTCGGCACCTTCCGCGCGCTCGACAACATCACGTTGCAGGTCCCGCGCGGCGAGATCTTCGGCCTCCTCGGGCCGAACGGCTCCGGCAAATCGACGCTGATCCGCATCCTCTGCGGCCTGCTGGTGCCGACCGAAGGACACGCCACCGTCGACGGCTACGACGTCGCCAAAGAGGGAGAGCTGGTCCGCCAGCACATCGGCTACGTCTCCCAGTCCTTTTCGCTCTATCGCGACCTCACCGTGCAGGAGAACCTCGATTTCTTCAGCGCCATCTACCGGCTCAAAGGCGCCGAGCGAAAGGAGCGGATCGACTGGGCGGTCAACCTCACCCACATCGGCCCGTATCGCAATCGCCTGGCCGCCGCGCTCTCCGGGGGATGGAAGCAGCGTCTCGCGCTCGCGGCGGCGCTCATGCACCAGCCCCGCGTCATCTTCCTCGATGAGCCGACCGCCGGCATCGACCCGGTGGCGCGGCGCGAGCTGTGGGATCTCCTCTTCGAGTTGGCAGGAAGCGGCGTGACGATGTTCGTCACCACGCACTACATGGACGAAGCCGAGCGCTGCGCCGCCGTCGCCTATCTCTACATGGCCCATCTCATCGTCGTCGGCCGCCCTGACGTGCTCAAAGAACTGCCGGAAGTTACCCCCGAGGGAACCAGGCGCGTGGAGGCGGTATCGAGCGAAGGGGTGGCGCGGCTGATGACGAGCGCGCGCACGCTGCCGTATGTCCAGGACGCCACGATCTTCGGAACCTCGCTGCACCTTCTGATCGAGAGCAGCGTCTCCGACGACAAACTCAAGAGCGACCTGGAGGCTTTTCGTCTCGGCAATGTCGTGGTCAGTCCGATCGAGCCGTCGCTCGAAGATGTCTTCGTCCGGCTGACCGAGACGCGCGGCAAGGAAGTGGAGGCCGCGCTGTGAACGGCTTCGGCGCGATGTTCCGCAAGGAACTGACGCAGATGCTGCGCGACCGCGGCACGCTCTTCTTCGCCATCGCCGTTCCCGTATTCGAGCTGATCCTCTTCGGCGTCATCGACATGAACGCCAAGAACATCCCGACGGTCGTCTTCGATCAGAGCCGTTCGCAGGAAAGCAGGCGTCTCATCGAGCAGTTCGGCAATACGTCCTACCTCCACGTAATCGAGCTGGTTGATTCGCGCGCCGCGCTACAGCATCAGATCGTGGCCGGTCACGCCCAGGTGGCCATCGAGATCCCGCCCGACTATGCGCGCAACCTGGCCGACAAACGGCAGGCCAACGTGCTGATCATGATCGACGGCTCCGACTCCAGCATCGCCACGCAGGCGCTCTCCGCCGCGGATGGAGTCGTCCTTTCCAACTCCATCAATGCGCTGCTGGAGGCCGGTGCCCAGCCGCCGGTCGAAGCGCATCCGGTGATGATGTTCAACCCCGACATGCGCAGCGCCAACCTGCTCATCCCGGGTCTCATCTCCATCCTGCTGACGTTCTCCGGCACGATCCTCTCGGCATTCGCCATCGTGAAGGAGCGCGAGCGCGGCACGCTCGAGCAGCTCATGGTGACGCCGGTCTCGCCTCTGGCCGTCGTCACCGGCAAGCTTCTCCCGTACCTGGGCCTGGCCTACGTGCAGCTCCTGATGATCCTCTTCCTGATGCGGTTCTTGTTTCAGGTTCCCATTCACGGCAGCCTGACGCTCCTGCTCCTCCTGGCGCCGGTGTATCTCCTCTCGCTCCTGTCCGTCGGCCTGCTCGTCTCATCGCGCGCCAAGACGCAGATGGAGGCGATGCAGCGAGCCATGGGCATCATGCTGCCGTCCGTTCTCCTCTCCGGCTACATCTTCCCGATCGCTTCACTGCCCCTTCCGCTTCGCCTGGTCTCGTACATTCTGCCGGCCACGCACTTCATCAAGATCGCACGCGGCATCGTCATCCGCGGCGCGACCTTCTTCGATCTGTGGGAACCGGTGGCGGCATTGCTGGTCCTTTCGGCAGTGCTGATTGCCGCCAGCGCACGGGCATTTCAGAAGACAGTGACGTAACGTAGGATAGACGCGTGTTCTCGGTCGAAGACATATCCACGGATCAGCGCGACCTCGTCCTGGCGTTGCCTGAGGGGCATTTCCACGATCTGAAATCGAGAGACATTGCCCCGGCGAAGCTTACGAGAACGATCTCCGCTTTCGCGAACGCCGCGGGCGGCGAGCTTTACGTCGGTATTGATGAGCGAACGGGCCCGGCCGGGGCCAAGATTCGATCCTGGAGAGGGTTCGCCGATCCCGAGGAAGCCAATGGACACATTCAGGCTTTCGAGCAGGTTTCGCCGTTTGGCACTTACGTCAAAGCAACGTTTCTTCAATGTGCGGCCGAGGTCGGGCTGGTTCTTCAGCTCGAAATCCTGAAGACGCGCGACGTCACGGCGGCGACAGATGGTGTCGTTTACATCCGTCGTGGCGCCCAGAATCTGCCTCTCCAAACGGAGGAGCAACTTGCTCGCTTGCGTTTGGACAAAGGCATCACGTCATTCGAAACCGAGTCCGTCAGCACTGACCCTCGAATCGTCACGAACTCCGCGGTCACACTCGAATTCCTGCTGTCGGTCGTTCCAAGTGCCGAACCGGAAGCCTGGTTTCGCAAACAACTGCTGATCATTGAGAATAGGCCTACGGTCGCGGCGGTCGTGCTTTTTGCTGAATTGCCTCAGGCTGTCCTGCCTAAGAGATGCGGTATCAAGATTCTGCGGTACAAGACGACCGAAGCAACAGGCTCCCGAGAGACGCTTGATTTCGATCCATTGACCGTCGAGGGTTGCCTCTACGATCAAATATTCGAGGCGGTGAAGGAAACGGTAAGAGTAGTCGAGGATGTGCAGGTTCTCGGGCCGGCAGGTCTCGAACACATCAAATATCCCAATGAGACGCTTCACGAAATCATCACCAACGCTGTCCTGCATCGGGATTACAGCATCGCCGCGGATATTCAGATACGCGTTTTCGACAATCGAATCGAGGTCGAGAGCCCCGGCATTCTGCCTGGTCATGTAACGACGCAGAACATTCTCACAGAGCAGTTCGCTCGCAACGGAACGATTGTTCGCCTGATCAATAAGTTTCCGAATCCGCCCAACAAGGACGTCGGCGAGGGCCTGAATACCGCTTTCCGGGCAATGCGCGCGCTACGGCTGAAAGATCCCGTGATTGAGGAGCGAGAGGCGAGTGTCGTCGTTCAGGTCCGGCATGAGCGACTGGCATCTCCCGAGGAAGCGATTCTTTCGTACCTCCGCCAGCATGACGAGATCACGAACGCAACCGCGCGTCAGGTGACCGGGATTGCGTCTGAGAACAAGGTGAAGGATGTTTTCTATCGCCTTCGCGATGCCGGCAAGCTGGAGCGGGTTCCCGGCAGGGAAGGGTCCGCATCCGCCTGGCGGCGTCCGGTACGAAATGGTGCGCGGAACGGGAAGTGAGATCCGAACGGCCCCTTCACCGCACCGTCATTACCTGCACGCTCCGCCCTTCCCCCCTCTGCCCGAAACCGGAGCCGCTGTAGGAGGAATCGTCGCGGAGGACGATGAGGCGGTCGCCGTAATGGGCGAAGGTCCATGAGGCGCGGTTCGTCATCTGGCCCCTGATGAACATGAACCCGGCCGTACCGCGCTGGATACGCTCGGCCGCGAGCGGGAGGTTGTCGTCGCCGAGCCAGACCGTCATCTGGTCTTCCGTGAACTTCACGCTGAAGATGCTCGTCGCCTCCGGTGGCAGCTTCGGGGTCAGCTTGAGGACGACGATGCGGACCGGACGTCCGTCGCGCGCCCCGCGCGTCTCGCTCACCTTTGTCGCCGTCTGGAGGAGACGGAGAAACGGGCCGGCGAAGTCGACGGCGTCGGCCATCTCCGTCGGTTGCGTGTCGTTGATGGCCGCGCGCGTCGGCGTGGGCTTGCGCGGATCGGCAGTGTGCTCGCGCGACTCGCGATCGGAGCGTTCCAGGACCGCGCGCGAAAAGGTCATCCGCAGCCCCGCGTCATCCTCCACGACGTCGAGCGACGCCGAGCCCGTGAACTGCTGATTGGCGAAGCGCCCCTCGTTCTTGCGCGAGCGCTGCACGTCGACCGAGACATGAATCGGCTTCGTGGCCCGAAGCTGCGAAAGAGCGGCGCGCATGTCGGCCACCGTGTCGGCGTGCAGGGGAATACCGAGAAAGAGAAGGACAGGAGCGGCTAGGCGTCGCATAGCCGGAGAGTATGCGTTAAGCTTCCACCCGTGACCCAAACGTTCACCGCTGTGTTCGAACCCGCGGAAGAAGGCGGCTATGTCGCTTTCGTCGAAGAGGTTCCGGGTGCCGTTTCGCAGGGAGAAACCCTCGAAGAAGCGCGCGAGAACCTGAAAGAAGCCCTTGAGCTCATGCTCGAGGTGAATCGAGAGAACGCGCTCGAGGGTGTCGATGAGAGCCGGGTTGTTCGCGAGATGATCGCCGTCACCAAGTGACCGGTCACCGCGCAAGCGGCGTGGGGATATCGAGATCGCGGCAGATACGCCTCAGCGTTGCTGTCTTAATCTCACCATGGCGCGGTACAGCCGCGGATTTCCCGTTGGCCGCATTGGTGTAGATGGTGTGATTGCCGCCTTCGCGGCGAATATAGCACTTGTGACGCGTCAGGTGCTGCTCAAGGTCGCGGCGCTTCATCGCTCCCGATTCTAGGTGGCGTTTTCGGCATTCTGCGAAGTTCCGTGTAAGGAGTCGACGCGCTACAACACGTACCGGCTCAAATCCTCATCCTTCACCGTCTCCGCCAGCACGCGCTGCACGTAGGCGGCGTCGATCGTGACCGACTGGCCGCTCATGTCGCTGGCGTCGAACGACAGCTCGTCTAGGAGCCGCTCGAGGATGGTGTGGAGGCGCCGCGCGCCGATGTTCTCCGTCTTCTCGTTTACCAGGGCCGCATAGCGGGCCACCTCGGCGACGGCCTCGTCGGCGAACGTGAGCGTGACGCCCTCCGTCGCCAGCAGCGCCGAGTACTGCATCGTCAACGCGTTCTTCGGCTCGTGCAGGATGCGCACGAAATCCTCCTCGGTGAGCGACTCGAGCTCCACCCGGATCGGGAAGCGCCCCTGCAGCTCGGGGATAAGATCGGACGGCTTGGAGACGTGGAACGCGCCCGCGGCGATGAAGAGGATGTGATCGGTCTTGACCATCCCGTACTTCGTGTTCACCGTCGTCCCCTCGACGATCGGGAGCAGATCGCGCTGCACCCCTTCGCGCGAGACGTCCGGCCCGTGCGCCGCGTTCTGGCGGCCGGCGATCTTGTCGATCTCGTCGAGGAAGACCATGCCACTCTGCTCGACCCGGTCGATGGCCTCGCGGGCGACGTTCTGCTGGTCGACGAGCTTCTCCGCCTCCTCCTGCACGACGATCGGCCGGGCGTCGCCGATGCGCATCTTCTTGCGCTTGGCCTTTCCGCCGAAGAGCCCGGGCAGCATGTCCTTGACGTTGACGCCCATCTCCTCCACGCCTTGCGCCGAGAAGATCTCGAACGACGGGAAGCTCTGCTCCTTCACGTCGATCTCCACCTCCCGCTCGTCGAGCCGCCCTTCATCGAGCCAGGTGCCGAGCTTCTCCCTCGTCTCGGTTGGGGGCTGCTCCTCGGGCGCGCCTATGAATGCCGGCCGGGCCGAAGGGCGGCGGGAATCGGGGAGGAGTAGGTCGAGGATGCGCTCGCGCGCGTTGCGCTCGGCCGTCTCGCGGTTCAGACGCGTCTTCTCGTCTTTCACGAGCTTGACGGCAATCTCGGTGAGGTCGCGGACGATCGATTCGACGTCGCGTCCTACGTAGCCGACCTCGGTGAATTTCGAGGCCTCGATTTTCAGGAACGGCGAGTGCGTCAGCCGCGCCAGACGGCGCGCGATCTCCGTCTTCCCGACGCCGGTCGGTCCGATCATGATGATGTTCTTCGGGGCGATCTCGTCGCGCAGCTCAGGCGGGAGCTGCTGCCGCCGCCAGCGGTTGCGCAGCGCGATGGCCACGGCGCGCTTGGCCGCGTGCTGTCCGACGATGTACGTGTCGAGCTCGCGCACGATCTCTTTGGGCGTCAGTCTCTCGGAGTAGTGGCTCGCATCCTCGATGCTGCCTGGAAGTTGGATGACCATGAGTCAGAGGCTTTCCACGGTAATCTGATCGTTGGTGTAAATGCAGATGGTGGCGGCGATGCGAAGCGCTTCCTCGGCGATGCCGGCGGCGTTCATCTCCGTGTGCTTGATCAGCGCCCGGGCCGCCGCCAACGCATACGGCCCGCCGGAACCGATGGCCAGGATGCCGTCGTCCGGCTGAATCAGATCGCCCGTGCCGGAGATCAGATAGGCCCGCTCGGCGTTTGCCACGATGAGAAAGGCCTGAAGCTGGCGCAGGTACTTGTCCATGCGCCAGTCCTTGGCCAGTTCGACCACTGAGCGCTCCATGTTGCCGCGGAACTCCTCGAGCTTGGCTTCGAAGCGGGAAAAGAGCGCAAAGGCATCGGCAGCCGAGCCGGCGAACCCGGCCAGGATCTTGTCGTGATAGATGCGGCGCACCTTTGCGGCGCTGTGTTTCATGACGGTCGTACCGACCGTCACCTGCCCATCCCCCGCCATCGCCACCGCGCCATCGCGGCGAACACAGAGGACGGTCGTTGACCGAATGAGAGGTTCGTCCATGGAGGACGGATCGTACCGCAAGGGGGAGTGATCGACGTCAGCAGCCGATTCGACTATTGCGAAGGTGTCGTCGGTTCGGTCGGATCCTGGGTTGCAGGTTTGGGCTTCGACTTCCGTGTGCGGCCGAGGGCGCGGCGCATGGCTTCGACGTACGGAACGAGATCGGCGGTCGCCGGCTGCCTGGCCAGGGCCTTAGCCACGGCGAAGGTGGTGAGCGCCTCGCTCCCTGCCTTGTGCCTTGCCGTGAGAGTGCTGTGGCGGATGAACTGAGCTAGTGCTTCAAGCTCATCGGCCACCGGATCGAAGGCATCGGCATATCGGATCAGATCGAGGGTCTGCTCCGGAGTCAACGCCCCTTCACGGACGAGAGGTGCGCTGTGCGTCACGGACACCGTCGACAGCTGGACAAACTCCCGCGGTACCGAGGCGGCATTGCTCAGACGGCTGCCTGCGCGGGAGGAGGACGGGATGACGAGTTTCGGAACCTGCTGGCGCATGGCCCGAGTTTGCGAGACCATTGCCTGGGCAGCATCGAAGTAGGGAGTCGTCGTGGGTGTCGCTGGTAAATCGTTGTCGGTGGCCAAGTTGTTCTCCTTTCCGTTCGAGACCGCGTCAATCAGGACGTGATCTTCTCAGCAATCGTTCACGTTGCATCGGTCAACATTAGGGTTACCGGTAGCAAGCTGGCGACAGAGATCTCCAAATTTGCGATTCTGATCGTGATGTTCGTGACTTGCATCATAACTTTTGCGACTTGATCCATCAATTTGTAGACTACGATCATAATTTTAATAACTGCAATCACCAATCTGGCAATAAATATCATCGATTTAGCGATGAAAGTCAACGATTTCATCACTTAAGTCACTAATTTTATGATGTGAATGCCGAATTTTGCGACTGGAATCGCGAAATTGCGCCAGAGCTCGGGATCGATGAACTGATCAGCACTCTTCGCGAGCGTGACGGGGAGGAGAGTCGGAATGGCGACTCATCGCGGTATCTGATTTCGCCCGATCGTCGGGTCCTGCCCCTCAACCTCCGCTTCCGCAATGCGAATGACCGGCACGAGATCGAGCCGCATCCGGCCGAAGTCGATCATTACGACGAAGTTCTTCAGGTAGTTCTCGCCGATGATGCCGGACGTGTGCTCCCGATCGGTCGGGCCCGCGTCGTACATCGGGATCGTGCGGAAGGTGCCGGCCCAGCGGTCCAGACCGATCTCGACGTTCTCGACTTTGTCGCCGTGCTTCTCGGACCCGCCGAGGCCCTGCAGCGTGGCGTTATGGACCTTCGTGAAGAGCTGGATGGGCAGTGAGGCGAGCTGCGCGGAATTGAGGAAGGTCACCTCGGAACCGGTATCGAGGACGAACACGAACCATCCCTTGCGATTGAGGACGCCGCGCACCGTGGGACGGAAGTGGTCCCAAAAGAGATTCTGATCGGGCGCCGCGGCGTGGTCTGCCGAGGTCAGATGCGTGAACGCGGCCTGGTTGTGGCGAAAATCGAGCTCGATGCGCGTCTCCTTGAGGAAGTGCGCGCCGAGGAGGAACTCGATGGCGAACTCGTTCTTGCCGGTGACGATGAACTTCATCTTGTCGTCCTGCATGATCGCCACGGGCACGTTCTCGATCGTCATTTTTCCAATCTGCAGCGAGTCGATGATCCCGAACTGGACCTGGATCGGCTCGCCCAGAAGGCCCTCGAACGTCCCCTCGAAATTGCCGAGCTTTCGTATGGGAACCGAAGCCGCGAACTTGCGCGAGACGATCGACATGACCGCCCCGGAGTCGACGATGGCGATGACGTTCTTCGTTTTGTTCACCGTCACGTCGACGCGCGGCACGTCCGGCCGTCCGATACGCAGCGCCACGCGCTCCACGGCCGGTCCGCGGAAGTGGTACACGTCCACGTTCTTCAGCGATTCGAGGAACTCCATGTGCCACTTGCGAACGATCAGGCCATGATCGGCGGCCACGTGCGCCCAATCCAGACTGGCCTCGAAATTGTTGCTGAGGTACTCGAGTTGTGAGAGCGCCCAGGCCACGTCGGCATACGTCGTGCGGAAGGGATTGAGGTCGAGCGCGGCACGGAGATGGCGGCGCGCATCGTCAAAGCGGCCTGCCGCCACCTCCGCTGTGCCGAGGTAGAGAAGGTCGTTCGCGCTCTGCCGCGTCCTCGTGTCGACCGTGGAGGCCAGGGCCACGGCGCGCACGTAGTCGGCCTTGCGCAGCATGGACTGAAGGTCGCTTCCCCGCTCGATCGCGTCCGGAGAAATCATCAGCGGCGAAATCGACACGTCGGAGTACAGCGTGCATCCGGCCACGAGTGCGGTTACCGCGATGAGTAATGAATGACGCATGCGCCTCCCGCATTGTATGGACAGAACCGAAACGCTTCTTCGTCGGCAGGGTCAGCGCTCTGTCACAACCTGTTGCATGGGGTCGCCGCCGTCTCCCCATCCATTCCGCTCCTCACGGGCGTCCCGGAGACTACTTGGCGACCGTTTCGACGGCCAGATCGCGCAGCTCCTCCCCCTCGTTCACGAAACGGTTGATGGCGACGCCGTACTGCTTCTCGTACAGCTTGCGATAACGGCCGCCGAGGGCCATCAATTCGGAGTGTGTGCCCCGCTCGGTGATCTCGCCGCCTTCGAGAACGAGAATCTGGTCCGCGTTGCGGATCGTGGAGAGGCGGTGAGCGATGACGAAGGTGGTGCGGCCCTTCATCAAGGCGTTGAGGCCGTCCTGGATCAGCGCCTCGGATTCGCTGTCCAGCGACGACGTGGCCTCGTCGAGGATGAGAATCCGCGGGTTGGCCACGATGGCACGGGCGATGGCCACGCGCTGTTTCTGGCCGCCGGAGAGCCGGACGCCGCGCTCGCCGACGATCGTGTCGTATTTCTCGGCAAAGCCGTCCGTGAATTCGTCGACGTGTGCAATCTGCGCGGCGCGCAGCACCTCGTCGCGCGAGGCCCGGGGATTGCCGAGGGCGATGTTGTCGTAGATCGACTCGGCGAAGAGGAACGAATCCTGCGGAACGATGCCGAGGTGAGAGCGGTAATCGGCCAGGCGGAGGTCGGCCAGCGGCTTGCCATCAACGAAGATCTCCCCCTGCGTGGGGCGATGGAACGCCGCGATGAGCGAGATCATCGTGCTCTTGCCCGAGCCTGACGGGCCGACGAGAGCGATCGACTTCCCCGCGGGCGCCATGAGGTTGATGTCTTTCAGCACCGGCACACCGGCGGTGTACTCGAACCAGACGTCGCGAAACTCGACGCTGCCGGCGATATCGGGCGTGGCGTTCTTCGCGTCGTCCGCTTCGTCCTCGCGCGTCTCGCCGAGGACTTCGCGCATCCGTTCGAGGCCCGCGAACGCCTCGGAGAGCTGCGTGCCGATCGAAACGATCTGCACGACGGGTCCGATGACGAGGGCAAGGTAGAGCGTGAAGGCGATCAGATCGCCCGGGGTCATTCCGACCAGCGCGTTGGTCTTGTGCGCGATCACTTCGTGGCCGCCCACGTACATCACCACCGCGCTCACCGCACCGACGAGAAAGGTGGTCATGGCGCCGGCGCTGGAGATGGTGCGCATCGTGCCGACGATGAGGTTGAGCAGTTTCCTGGCTCCCTCGTCGAACACCTTCTCTTCATGCTCCTCGGCGGTGTAGGCCTTGACGATTCGAATCCCCGAAAAGCTTTCCGTCAAACGGCCGGTCACCGTGGCGTAGACCTCACCGCGCTGCTTGAACAGAGGGCGCGCTGTCGAGAAGGCCCAGAACAGGATGCCCGCGAAGGCGAAGAACGCCAGGAAGACGAGCGATGCCAGGTGCGCGCTGAAATGGAAGAGGAAGGCCGTGGCGAAGCCGGCGGTAACGACGCCGCCGAAGATCTGCGCGAGGCCGGTCCCGACCAGGTTGCGGATCCCTTCCGCGTCGTTCATGACGCGCGATACCAGCACTCCCGTCTTCGTGGAGTCGAAGTAGCGGATCGGAAGCCGCTGCACATGCTGCTGCAGGCGCGTGCGCAGATCGGTGATGGAGCGCTGTGCGGCAATGCCGAGGATCTGCGCCAGCGCGTAGTCGGTGGTCCCGCCGAAGATGGCCACGCCGAGGCTCACCAACACCAGCTTGGGCAGCAGGTCGACATGGCCCTTCGCGAGCACGTCGTCGTAGAGCAGCTTCGACATGTAGGGGAGGACGATGCTGGAGAGCCGGTTGACGAGAAGCAGCGGGATGCCGATGGCCAGCCGCGCGCGCGAGCGCCAGATGATCTCCCAGGCGTCCTTGAGGATGGCTCGAAGGCGCGCCTTGTCCATCTTCTTCTTTGTCTTCGCCTTGTCGCTCGGGTCCTGTTCGGCCATTTAGGGATTGTATTGGAGTCGGGGGTCGGGAGTCGGGGGTCGGGGGTCGGAGAACGCAAGACTCCAGGATTACGGCCTCTCTTGCCCCGACTCCCGACCCCCCACCCCCCACTCCCGACTCCCGACCCCCGACCCCCGAAACACGAGATGGCAAGAGTCGGGGTCAGAGACCTTGGGAAGCTTGCGGCCTCTTTTGCTCCGACTCCCGACCCCCGACCCCCGACTCCCGAAACACGATGGTTCGGAACTTGCTAAGAAAGGTACGAACGGAGTTGCCAATGACGTTAGTGAATTCGCTTTGCGCGGAGATCAGCATCTACCAGGGTATCGGCGAGCAGACGGGTGTGATGGTGGAACGTAGCGCGATACGCGGCAAGAAGGGTCTCTGCAAGAGCATGCGCGATCTGGCCATCAAGTCGCGCGTCCTCGGCGATGGCTACTACTACATCCCGATCGAGCTCTGGCCGAAGACGAACGAGCCGGTCGTCGTACACAAGCACGATTGGACCGTCATCGGTTCGATTCCACGCACCTCGCGCGCCACCAGGAAGCGCGGCGCCGAGGCCGGCCAGGCCTGACAGATCGATTCTTGGAGCCTTGACCATGAAACGGTGTTTCGTTGTGCTGGTAGCCGCTGCAATTGCGTCCGCTGCGTTCGCGCAGGAGGAAGGGACCGGCGCCGCCAAAGGCGCGCAGGTCGACATGACCGGCAAGGGTTACAGCGCCGCGTATGTGATCGATGTGGCCAGCAAACGGGTGCTGTTCGAAGAGAATGCGCACGTTCCTCTGCCGACGGCGTCGATGGCGAAGATGATGACCTGCATCCTGGCCATGGAACAGATCCAGTCCGGGCAGCTCAAACTGGACACCCCGGTGATCGTTTCGGCGCGCTCCAGCAAGATAGGCGGATCCCAGATCTTCGCGCGCGAGGGACAAACGTTTTCGATGCAGACGCTGCTCGCGGCGACGATGGTGCGGTCGGCGAACGACACGGCGGAAATGATCGCCGAAAAAATCGGAGGCTCTGTCGAGGCGTTCGTCGACATGATGAACGACAAGGCCCGCCAGCTCGGCCTCAAGGAGACGACGTTCTATGACCCGCACGGTCTGCCGAACAGTCAGGATCCGAAGCGCATCGACGTTTCCAGCGCCCACGATCTGGCCGTCATGGGGATCGAGTTGATGAAGTATCCGCTGATGCGGGACTACGCGAAGACTCCGTGGATGCCTTTCGCGAACGCCAGCTACACCTCGGGGCTGACGAATCCGGATCACATGATCAATCCGAAGAGCAGGGACTACTACGGCGACGCCATCGGCATCAAGACCGGTTACTCGGTTCCGGCCGGCTACTGCATTACGGCGGCGGCGAAGCGCGGCGAGATCGAGCTGGTGGCGGTGGTCATGGGCGCCCGTGCTCCATCCGGTCCGGCGAGCTCGTTTGAAATCGCCGGACGGCTGTTCAACGAGGCGTTCAGTCGCTGGCGGCAGTTGCCAGCGCTCAAAAAGGGAGCTCTCGTCGGTCAGGTCGTTGTCGCGGACGGACAGGCGAAGACAGTGCCCGCCGTGGCCGCGTCGGACGTGAGCGTTCTCGTACAACGCGGCCAGGAAGGAACCGTCAAGGTTCAGTTTGTTCCGAGCAACGTGGCGGCGCCGGTTCACGCGGGACAGCAGATCGGTGTGGCCGTGGTCAATCAAGGCGGTCAGCAGATCGCGAAGGTGGCCGTTCTCGCCCAGGCCGCCGTCGAAAAGCAGCCGGGGTGGAAGAAGTTCTGGCCGTTTTGATGCGGTGGTTGCTGAGTTACTGGGTTGCTGAGTTGCAGGGTTGCTAGGTTGCTCGGTTCTTACCCAGTAACCCAGTAACCCAGCAACCCAGTAACACAGCAACTATTCGAACAATACCCGCCGGCCATCGACGCGATAACGCCCCTCGGCCAGCTTCCTGAGCGCCTCCACGTATGCGGCGTGCTCCTCCTCGAGGATGCGCGCGGCGAGCGTCGAGGCGTCGTCGTCCGGGCGTACCGGGACAGCGCGCTGCACGATGATCGGGCCGGCGTCGAGGTGTTCGTCGACAAAGTGGACCGTGCAGCCGGAGATCTTCACGCCGTAGGCGATCGCCTGAGCCTGTGCGTCGACACCGGGGAATGCCGGGAGCAGCGACGGATGGATGTTGACGATCCTCATCGGGTAGGCGGCCACAAATGCGGGCGAGAGGAGACGCATGTATCCGGCGAGCGCGATGAAATCAGGTCGAGCCTCCCCGAGCACGCGCAGCACTTCCGCTTCGTGGGCCTCGCGGCCGGCGAAGGCGCGATGATCGATCACGTGCGTCGGCAGATCCAGCGCGCGTGCGCGGTCGATTCCGGCAGCGTTCGGACGATTTGAGATGACGCAGACGATCTCCGCGTCGAGCTCTCCGTGAGCGATGGCGCCCTGAATGGCGGCAAAGTTGGAGCCGCGGCCGGAGAGGAGGATGGCGAGGCGCATGTCAGGATTTGAAACAATAGTGAAGCAGGGCTCGCGCTCCACAACACTGTCAGGATGACAGCGAATTGATACGCGCGCAGATTATCTACCAGCCGCGAGTCCCAGCGACACCCTTCACTCGATCCACGACGCAAACCCCGCCGGAGGAGTGTCGTATACGACTTTCCCGCTCCCTTTGACCACGTTTCCGATGAAGTAAAACTTCTGGCCGATCCGGCCGAAGTGGCGGGAGATCGCGTCGACTTGCTCCTTTCCGGCGATGAGCACCATGCCCACGCCCATGTTGAAGACGCGAAGCATTTCATCGCGGGCGATCTGGCCCTGCTGCGCCAGGTAGCCGAAGATCGGCAGGACGGGCCACGAGCCGAGCTTGATGTGCGCATCGAGCGAATCGGGGATCACGCGCGGCACGTTGTCCGTGAGGCCACCGCCCGTGATGTGGGCGAGGGCGTGTAGCGCGTGCTGATCGACGAGCGGCAGAAGCGGCTTCAGGTAGGAGATGTGCGGCGCCAGCAGCGCCTCTCCGATCTTGCCGAGCTCGGGGAGGATGGTTTGATGGTCGTGTCCGAGCTGGTCGAAAAGAATCCGCCTGGCCAGCGAATAGCCGTTCGTGTGCAGACCGGCGGAGGGCAGACCGATGAGGACGTCGCCTTCGCGGACGTCCTTGCCGGTGAGGACGTTCTTTTCATCGACGACACCGACGATGAAGCCGGCAATGTCGTAGTCGTCGTCGCCGTAGAAGCCCGGCATCTCCGCCGTTTCTCCGCCGATCAGCGCACAGCCGTTCTCACTGCAGGCGCGGGCCATGCCGCGGACCACGTCGGTCATCACCGCCGGACGCAGCCAGCCGGTGGCGTAGTAGTCGAGAAAAAAGAGGGGGCGCGCGCCCTGCACGAGGATGTCGTTGACGCAGTGGCAGACGAGGTCATAGCCGACGGTGTCGTGAATCTTCATAGCCTGCGCGACGCGAAGTTTGGTGCCCACCCCGTCGGTCGAAGAGACGAGAATCGGTTTCTCCATCCCATCGAAGGACGCGCGAAAAAGCCCCCCGAAGGAGCCGATCTCGGAGATGACGTCGGGCGTGAAGGTGCCGCGGGCGATGCGCCGCACCTCGCGCAACGCCTCATCCTGCGCATCGATATTGACGCCCGCATCGCGGTAGCTGGATTTCTTAGCCACGGGGAGGCGAGTGTATCAGTGCGGTCTCGCGGTTGCGCGGTCTCGTGGTCTCGGAGTGGAGGGTTGCCAGGTTGCTGAGTTGCTAGGTTGCTGAGCTGAGTTGCGAGGTCGCTGAGTTGGCCAAGTTTCGTATGTTACTTTGCTCGTGGCTCCGAACTCTTGAGCAACTCAGCAACTCAGCAACCGTGATACCGCGAGACCGCGAGACCCCGCAACCGCGCGACCGCGCGACCGCGCAACCGCGACACCCTATAATCCCCCACCTTGGCCCAGTTCCTCCTCATCACCACGCTGCTCTCCATCGTCGGTCTGATAGGCACAGGTGTCGTCGGATTCACGGCCACGCCTGGACACGTCGCGCAGCACATCTTCTGGGCCCTCGGCACGGTGATCCTTGGGCTTTTCTCTCAGTCGATGACGATGTTCTTCTTCATCGGTACGGGCAAGGAGATCAAGGACGCGGCGAGGAACGACGAGGCGGTCGTGCAGCAGACCAAGGCGTTCAAGATGAAGGTCTTTCCGACCGCGATGTACGCAATGGCGGTTCTGATGGTGACGTTCATCATGGGCGGCGGCGTGGCCTCGGGGAAGACTCCGCACTGGCTGCACCTGAGCCTGTTCATCGCCTCAGCAGCGATGTACGGCCGCGCCTATTGGGTTCAGCTCCAGGCCATGGTCGAGAACGCCGGGCTGATGGAAAAGTACCTGCGCGATGGGTAGTGGGATGGGGAGTTGGGTGTGGGGAGTGGGAAGTGGTGGAAGGGGTTGACGTTGCCCCCCTTTCCCTTTCGGCCTCCGGACTTCGCACGCAAACCTACGGGAAGGCGAATCGAGACCTTCGCATCTTTCGAGGGTGGCCGTGGAGACTCTGATCCTGCGCCTGCGATCCGGTTCGGAGGGGGTCGCGCGGCTTGATTCAAGGTTCTAAGCATCGCTGCCGATGTCGGATTGCCGGTCGGCTATCTCTGCCGTTATTGGAGCGTTGAGAGTGTCGAACCGGTAGGGCCGTCGTGAGATTGACGGTTGTTCGCAGCCGCCCCGTCCGGCCTCAGCAGCAAGCCGAACGAAGCGGTTTGATTGCGTTAGGGTCACTTGCCGTCGTCGTTGATCTTCTTGCAGTCTTTGCAGAGACGGTACCCGTTTCGCCCGTCGCGTCGGTCATTCTTGTGTATCTCGCTAAACGGACCACAATCGCTGTTGTTGTGGTAGACGCGGTCTTCCTCGAGCTTGTCTTTCTCATTGACGGAGTACTGATCTTTCATCGTCGGCATCTGGTTTCTCCCTTTCGAATGATTGGAGTGATACGAGCCGGGATTTTCTCCACTGCATCCGTCGGCCCATGATGTTCCTCAACTGTCTTCAATACCGAATGACGTAGGTTCTGGTTTGGCGCAGGCAGCGAAACCGTCCCGTTAAAGCGGATGGATCACTTCTGATCGTTTCCTTTCGCTGAGAGATTTGCTGCGAACGCGATGGACGTGAGGACGACGATAGTTCTCATTCAGACTCTCCCTTGATCTGTTAATGCCGCACTGCGCGCCCGCGCGGGGGCGCCAGAGGCGTGATCGTCGCCACCGATGAGGTCACGGAGCCGCACGGACTCTGCGCCTGAGCGTAAAGGCGGCGTGTTGTCGTGACGTTTGACAGGGTAAACGACGTCCCTGACCCGATCGAAACCGGAAGTCCGCCGTCATCGCTGTACCAACTATAGGTCGTCGGGTTTCCGTTCGGGGACGTAGCAGCGATCGTCACCGTTGCTGATCCGCCGTAGGGTACTGTTCGACTCACGGGCTGACTTGAGATCGTCGGCGGCCCGCACACCGCAATGCAGTTCGAAGCCATGAAGAATTCCCCGGCTGACTGCGCCGTCGCTCCATATATCGCGATGTCATACGTCGCAGTAGCTGGGGTAGTGAAGTAGACCGTCGCATCAACAGTGGAGCGATGTCCATAGTTGTACGTAAGTGGTTGTCCTCCGTTTTGGTAGACCGCAACGGCTGGATCGTACGCGTCTGAGTGTGAAGAGAAGCTCACGTAATCACCCTGCGTCAGCTTTATGTGGAATGGGGCAAATGCCCAACCTCCTCCGCTGAACTGGCACGATGACGCCGTGACAAACCAGTCGTACGACTGGTTGCACGAAAGCGGCTGATACACGCAATTCTGAGGAGCCCCCGGTTGCGCCGTCGCGCATTGCAGCGATATTGAATACCTGCCTGATGCGAATAGGTCATTTGTCTCGACGGCAACGGTCCATATGCCGGACGATGCCAGTTCGTAGGCGATCTCGAGAGGGGGCACCCCGAGTACCAGCGGAGTCTTGGATGCATCCCCGGCCGGCGGCACCAGCTCGAGGATCGGCGTCGTGTACGAAGCATCGAGCGGCTTCATGGTCACGGTGATCAGTTGGCCTGCGCTTCCGGCAAATTGCCACACGTCGTAGCGGGTTCCGTCTGAGAATGTGCAATCGCCCGGAGCGAGTTCGCCGGAATCACTGCCGCCACAGATAAGCGTGCTCGCCACGCAACCAGCGGCTTCTTCCCGATGCCTGAGTCCGCCGACGTTCTGCTCGAATGCCGTCGTCGCGGACATGATCATCAAAAGCGCGAACCTAATTACGGCTCTTTGCTTCATAAAGACTTCTCCTCCGCGGATAATCTAGACACGCTTCGATCCAAAAGGTGGCGAGAGATGGCTATCGCGAAGGAAAAAACTATGGTTTCAGCTCCTAAGCTCCTCTTGCTGTTCGATCTCGCGGGAGTGTGTCGTCTGCCAGTCTGCGATCTACGGCCGTGCCTATAGGGTTCAGTTGCGTGTCATGATCGAGAATGCCCGGCTGATGGAGTAGTACCTGAGTGATAAGTAGTGGAAGTAGGGTGTGGGATGTGGGAAGGGTCGACGTTTGCGCCGACTTTCGACTCCCGACTCCTCGGATTCCGACCTAAGCACTCTCTCCCACCCACCCCCCCCCCCCCCCCACGC
>Ga0210394_10000923_pt1 | contig 52327 bp, 46 predicted proteins | sample IncBWC12MmetaG_FD_160121 | JGI IMG/M metagenome (GOLD analysis project Ga0210394, IMG submission 160121) | Forest soil microbial communities from Barre Woods Harvard Forest LTER site, Petersham, Massachusetts, United States - Inc-BW-C-12-M | ecosystem: Environmental > Terrestrial > Soil >...
CCGTCCATGGTCTGCCACCTGGGGTGGAGATTCAGTTCGCGAGCTCACTGCCGTCCCCGAACCACGCCGGGAACCAGCCCGAGAGCGGATCCGCGGATACGAGCTACCTCGTGAGCTGCGGCCTGATCCCTGACCACAGCGATCATTCGTCCGAGCTCGCCGGCGAGCAGTCAGCAGGGGTGGTGCTCGATCGTCTGGAGGACGCCTGTCCGCAGCTCTTCCAGCCGCGTCGACCGCCCACCGACAATCGCGGCACCACGTGGCGGCGCTATTACCTCAACAGCGATCTGGTAGCTTGGGTCAGCCACGACGAGGTCAAGTTCATCGATCAGTTGCGCGATGACAATATCGTGCATCTCGGACGCGTGAGCGATTGGCTCCGGGCACCGATGAAGGTGTCCTGCGGGCGCAGCGGCCGACACTATTTCGCCACAGTGCTGGGGCCGGTAGCCGCTCGCTGAGCGTGCGATGTAGTGCCCGCCAGTGCGGCGGTCCGTCAGGCGGCCGGTTTCGCCAGCTGGGCTTTGGCCGCGTCCGCATGGGAAGCACGGGGGACCACTACACCGCAGGTGATGATCATTCTCATGGCCTCATCCACCGTCATGTCGAGCTCGACCACCTGCCGGCGCGGCACCACCACCAGGTAACCGGCGGTGGCATTGAGCGCCGCGGAAATATAGACCGCCACGTGCGGCTCACCCATCTTGTCGCTGATTTCCGGAACATCCTCGGCGGTGAGGAAGCCGATGCTCCAGGCCCCGGCACGTGGGTACTCCACCATCACGACCTTGCGAAAAGCGTTGGATTGCGAGAAGACACTCTCGGCGAAGCTCTTGACGCCGCCGTACACCGTGCGCACCACCGGGATGCGATTGAGCAGCTCCTCGCCCCACACCACCAGGCGCCGGCCGATGAGGTTCGTCACCAGCAGCCCCGTCAGCAGCAGCACGATCAGCGCGAACAGCGCCCCGAGCCCCGGGAGCGAAAAGCCCACCAGCGCCTCGGGCCGGTAGCTGGGGGGCAAGAGCAGCAGCGTGCGGTCCATGATGCCCAGCATGAAGCTCACCACCCAGATGGTGGCGACGATCGGCAGCCACACCAGCACCCCGGCGACCAGGTAGCGGCGCAGGCTGCGCTTCTTTCTGGCGCCGCCGTTCATGGCTAGCGCCGCCGCCGGCGCGTGCCCTTCACTCTCGAGGCGCGCGTCGGTTTGCGGGCCGCGGCGGCCCGGGCCCCTTTGGCGGATACGTTCACGCGGTTGCGCGTCGACGTGCCGTCACTGCCGCCGGCGGCGGCTTTGGGCGCCGCCGGCTTCGAGTCTGCCGCTTTCGAGTCTGCGGCCTTAGAGTCCTTAGAGTCCTTGGCCTCCGGTGCGGCAGGCTTGGCGTCCGTCGCCTCCGCCTTGACGTCGGCCTTGGACTCCTCCTTGTCGGCGCCAACCAGATTGCGCTTGTTCTCCTTCTCGGACTTGAAATCGGTCTCGTACCAGCCACCCCCCTTGAGGCGGAACGCCGGCGCCGACACCAGTTTCTTCATGGTGCGCTTGCCGCACGACGGACACCGGGCCAGCGGCGCATCCGTGATCTTCTGCATGACCTCGGTGTAGAACTTACACGCTTGGCATTCGTATTCGTAGAAGGGCATTGGTGGTTGTCTTGAGTGGTTGTTGTCTTCGCAAGGTGCTGCGAGGATTATAACGGAGAGCAGCGCCCGCGCCCGGCGACGCGCCGGTGAGCGTGTGCTTATGGTTGACCGCGCCCGGCCTTGCGCTCATCCATCTTCGCGAAGGTGAGCTGGCCGTCGTGCGCCGTCACGCGGATGCGGTCCCCGGGCACGAACTCTCCCTGCAGGATCTTCTGCGCCAGGGGATTCTCGATCTGCTGCTGGATGGCGCGCTTCAGCGGCCGTGCACCATACACCGGATCGAAGCCGGCCTCCCCGAGCAGGTCGCGGGCGCCGTCCTCCAGCGTGAGATCCATGTTGCGCTCAGCCAGGCGCTTGCGCAGGTAGAGCAGCTGGATGTCGACGATCGCGCGGATCTGGCGTGTGCCGAGTGGATGGAAGACCACGATGTCGTCGATGCGGTTGATGAACTCCGGCCGGAAGCTCTGCTGCACCGCTTCCATCACCGCGCTCTTCATCTTGGTGTAATTCTTCTCGCCCGCGTACTCCTGGATGATCTGCGAGCCCAGGTTCGAGGTCATGATGATGACGGTGTTGCGGAAGTCGACCGTGCGCCCCTGCCCGTCGGTGAGGCGCCCGTCGTCCAGCACCTGCAGCAATACGTTGAATACGTCCGGGTGCGCCTTCTCGACTTCATCGAGCAGGATCACCGAGTAAGGCCGGCGGCGCACCGCTTCGGTGAGATGGCCCCCCTCCTCATAACCAACGTAGCCGGGGGGTGCGCCGATGAGGCGCGCCACGGAGTGCTTCTCCATGAACTCCGACATGTCGACGCGGATCATCGCCTCCTCGGTGTCGAACAGGAATTCGGCCAGAGCCTTGCACAACTCGGTCTTGCCGACGCCGGTGGGACCCAGGAACAGAAACGAGCCGTTCGGCCGGCGTGGATCCGCCAGCCCGGCGCGCGAGCGGCGAATGGCGTTGGCCACGATGCGCAGCGCCTCCTCCTGGCCGACCACGCGCTTCGCGAGCGCCTCCTCCATGCGCAGCAGCTTCTCCTTCTCGCCCTCGAGCATCTTGGACACCGGGATGCCGGTCCACTTGGACACAACTTCCGCAATCTCCTCCTCGGTCACCTTGTTGCGCACCAGTCTCGGCGCCTGATCCTCGGCGGCCGCCGCGGAAGTCAGGCGCTTCTCGAGTTCGGGGATCTTGCCGTACTGCAGCTCCGCCATGCGCCCGAGATTGCCGGCGCGGCGCGCGGCCTCGAGCTCCAGGCGCGCGCGATCGAGCTCCTCGCGAATCTGCGCCGTGCCCTGCAAGGACGCCTTCTCGGCCTTCCAGACCTCCTCGAGATCGGCGTATTCCTTCTCCAGGGTCGTCAACGTCCCCTCGAGTGTCGCCAGGCGCTTGCGCGAGGCCTCGTCCTTCTCCTTTTTCAGTGCCTCCTGCTCGATCTTCAGCTGGATGATGCGCCGCTCGAGCTTGTCGAGCGCTTCGGGCTTGGAGTCGATCTCCATGCGGATGCGCGCCGCCGCCTCGTCGATGAGGTCGATCGCCTTGTCGGGGAGCTGGCGGTCGGCGATGTAACGATGCGAGAGCGTCGCCGCGGCGACGATCGCAGGATCCGTGATCTCGACCTTGTGGTGCACCTCGTAGCGCTCCTGCAGCCCGCGCAGGATGGCGATCGTGTCCTCGACCGAGGGCTCATCCACCAGCACCTTCTGGAACCGCCGCTCGAGGGCGGCGTCCTTTTCAATGTATTTGCGGTACTCATCGAGCGTCGTGGCGCCGACGCAATGCAACTCGCCGCGGGCGAGGGCCGGCTTGAGCATGTTGCCCGCGTCCATGGAGCCTTCGGCCTTGCCCGCGCCCACCATGGTGTGCAGCTCGTCGATGAACAGGATCACCTGTCCTTCCTGCTTGGCCAGATCGTGCAGCACGCCCTTGAGGCGCTCCTCGAACTCGCCGCGGAACTTCGCTCCGGCGATCAGCGAGCCCATGTCGAGGGCCAGAATGCGCTTGCTCTTCAGGCTCTCCGGCACCTCGCCGTTGACGATGCGTTGCGCCAGGCCCTCGACGATCGCTGTCTTGCCCACGCCCGGCTCGCCAATCAGCACCGGGTTGTTCTTGGTGCGCCGCTGCAGCACCTGGATGGTGCGGCGGATCTCATCGTCGCGGCCGATCACCGGGTCGAGCTTGCCGGACGCCGCGCGCGCGGTGAGATCGATGCTGTACTTCTCGAGCGCCTGGCGGCTCTCCTCGGCGCCGGCATCGGATACCTTCTCGCCACCGCGCACCTCCTCGATGGCCTTCTCGATGGCGCCGCGCACCACGCCCGCCTCCTTGAACAGGCGCGCGAGCGCGCGATCCTCGAAAGCCGCCAGCACGAACAGCTCGCTCGATATGAACTGGTCACCGCGCTGCTGCGCCAGCTTGTCGGTGACGTTGAGCACGCGGTTCAGGTCGTTGGAGACGTGTATGTCCCCGGGCGCGCCTTCAACCTTCGGCAGCCCTTCCAGCAGCGCCAGCAGTCCTGCGCGCAGCTTGTTGACGTCCACGCCGGCCTTCAGCAGCAGCGGACGCAGCGAGCCGCCCGCGCCGTCCAGCAGCGCCAGCATCACGTGCGCGGGCTCCAGGAACTGGTGATCGCGGCCCAGCGCGAGCGACTGCGCGTCGGCGAGCGACTGCTGAAAGCGGCTGGTGAGTTTATCCATGCGCATGGCAACACCGAAGGACGTGGACGCCTCGTTTTGTGGGGACCAACCGCAGTCCATTCAAGAGGCTGCGGCGTGTGCTCGCTCCGCGGTGCTAGCCTCGCGCTTAGACTAGCGGTGAGTCAACCGCTCGGTCAGCGCGATGACCGCAATGCCGAGGCTGATGAGCAGCACCTGGGCCGCGCTGGTGCGCGGATCGGAGCGGCGGTGCAGGCCGGGGATGAGCCCGGCGACCGCGATGTAGAGAAACCCGGCGGCGGCGAAAGCCAGCGCGAAAGGCAGGATGCCGTTCGCCTGGCGCAGGCCAAAGTACGCCGCAATCGCCCCGATCACCGAGGCGATCCCGGTGGCGAGATTCAGCAGCAAGGCACGCCGGCGCGACAGTCCGGCGTGCACCAGGATGGCGAAATCCCCGACACGGTGCGGGATCTCGTGCGCCGCCACGGCAAGGGTCGTGACCAGGCCCAGCGACATGTCGCTCAGGAAAGCCGCGGCAATCAGCACGCCATCGAGCGCGTTGTGGATGCTGTCACCCACCAGCACCAGGACCCCGGAGGCGTGGTCGCGGCCGTGATCGTGATCGTGATGAACGCGGGGTTGCTGCGGCTCGCCCTGCTCGTCGTCGTGCGAATGAGCGTGCCACCACAGCACCAGTTTTTCGATGACGAAGAAGACTCCCAGCCCCACCACCAGCACCAGCCCGATGTCGTGCGCTCCAGAGGGACCGGCGCCTGCCATCGCCTCCGGCAGCAGCCCCAGCAGCGCGGCTCCCAGCAGCGCCCCGGTGGCGAAACTGACGAAATGCGGCAGGATGCGTGCACTGCGCTCCTCCGGCACCCACAGGAATGCGACCGCAAACGCCGCGCTGGCGATGCCGCCGAGCGCGGCGAACAGGATGATCCACAGCAGCAGCACGGCTAGGGGTTCTTTGGCTTTCCGCGTGTCAACTCATCGTAACATGCACGCTCGGGGCGGATACGCGACAACTCACGCCAGCCAGATCAGCGCCGCCATGCGCCCGCACCGTCCGGCGCGACGGTAGGAAAAGAAGCGCAGCGGATCCGAGTACGTGCACCAGCCGCCGCCGAACACCGCGGTGACCCCGGCGGCGCTGAGCCGGCGCCGGGCGAGCGCGTTGAGATCGCATTGCCAGCGGCCGCGAGTGTTGGCGGTGAACGCGGCTGCCGCAGCCGCGTCGTGCGCCAGGAAGGCGGCGCGCACCTCGCCGCCCACCTCGAAGTGTGCCGGACCAATCGCAGGGCCCAGCCAGGCGATGAGCCCGCTTGGGGCGACGGCGAGCCTCGCCAGCGTCGCTTCCAACACCCCCGCGGCCAGCCCACGCCAGCCGGCGTGCGCCGCCGCCACCGCGGACCCGTCGCGTGCGGCAAACAGCACCGGCATGCAGTCCGCCACCTGCATGGCGCACACGCTGCCGGCGCGCCGGGCGATGGCGGCATCCGCCGTCAGGTGCGGGGCGCTCGCCCGCCCGCTCGCCGCATCGAGATCGGCCACCTCGATGCCGTGCACCTGCTCGAGCCACAGCGGCTCGGCTGGCAGGCGCAGCTGCGCCCGCACGCGCCGCCGGTTCTCCGTCACCGCCGCGCCGGCATCCCCCACGTGCGCGCCGACGTTCAGCGAGTCGAACGGCGCTGCGCTCACGCCTCCCATGCGCAGAGTGAAGGCGGCACGCACGGCCGGCGGCGCCGGCCAGTCCGGCGCGATGAACTCAAGGGCCGCGCCGCCTGGAGGCGCGCTCATGAGCTATCCGCCTCGAGCGCCCCGAGCAGGCGCTGCATGTCTTCGGGCAACGGCGCTTCCCAGGCGAGCTCGCGGCCGCTCACGGGATGGGTCAGCTTCAGACGCGCGGCGTGCAGCGCCTGGCGCGGGAATGCATGAAGCTCGGCGCTGAGTGCCGGCGTGCAGCCTGCGGGAATCCGGCGCCGCCCGGCATACAGCGGATCGCCCACGACGGGGAAGCCAATGTGAGCCAGGTGTACCCGGATCTGGTGGGTGCGGCCGGTTTCGAGCTCGACGCGCACCAGCGTGTGCGCCCGAAAGCGCTTTACGACGCGATAGCGGGTGACCGCGGGGCGGCCGTCGGCGCGCACCGCCATGCGCGTGCGCTGGGTGCGGTGCCGGCCGATGGGCTCCTCGACCGTGCCCCCCGCGGTCATCACACCGGTGCACACCGCGAGATACTCGCGCCCGATCCTGCGCGCCGCCATCGCGGCGATGAGGGCGGCGTGCGCTTCGGGCGTGCGCGCCACGACCAGCAGCCCGCTCGTGTCCTTGTCGAGCCGGTGCACGAGGCCCGCGCGTGGCAGCAAAGCGAGCCTCGGATCGAGCCCCAGGAGCGCGTTCTGCAGGGTATGGCGGGGGTTGCCCGCCCCGGGATGCACCACCAGTCCCGGCGGCTTGTTGATGATGAGCAGCGTGCGATCCTGGAAGGCGACTGTGAGCGCAATCGCCTCGGCGGCGGCCACGGTTTGGGCCGCCAGCTGCGCCTCGATGCGCACCTGCTCCCCGCCCAGGACCTTGTCCTTGGCGCGCAGGGGCCGGCCGTCGACCTGCACCGCTCCGGACTCGATCCAGGCCTGGAGAAGGGCGCGCGAATACTGCGGCAGCGCGCGGGCGAGTGCCTGATCGAAGCGCAGCCCGGCAGCCTGCGCGGGCAGGCGCAGCGCATGTGAACGGAACTCCGCCGGCGCCTGCGCGGTCGGAAGTCGTGAATTCGCTATACTCGGCGCACTCAAGCGGCGCGAAGCCAAAGAAAGGCCCCTTCCAGATGTTCTTGCCCGGTCCGGTACGCGGCATCGTGGTCGCCTTGTGTATCGTCCTGCTCGCCGTTTCCGGGTGCCGCACGCACAAGGAGCGCGAGGATAAGAAGGCGACCCCCGCCTCGCTCTACAAGAAAGCCCACAAGGATTTGCAGTCGAACGACTTCAGCGCCGCCATCAAGATCTACGAGCAGCTGACGGCGCGCTTTCCGTTCACCGACGAAGCGCGCCAGTCGCGGCTCGATCTCATTTACGCATATTACCGCGCCGGGGAACGCGAGTCCGCAACCGATGCCGCCGAGACCTTCATCCGCGAAAATCCCACGCATCCGCGCGTCGACTACGCCTGGTACGTCAAGGGACTGGTGGAGTTTGAGCGCACCCCGAACGTGATCGAGCATCTGTTCCGCGCCGACCTCACCCAGCGCCCGCCCAGCACGGCACGCAAGGCGTTCGCCGCTTTCAAGACCGTGGTCGAGCAGTACCCGAAGAGCGAGTACGCGCACGACTCCCTGCAGCGCATGCTCTATCTGCGCAACCGCCTGGCGAGCTACGAGGTGCACGTCGCGCGCTACTACTTCAAGCGCGGCGCGTACATCGCCGCCGCCCAGCGCTGCAAGGGGGCGATCGAGCAGTACGACGGGGCGCCCGCGGTGCGCGAAGCGCTTCAGCTCATGATCGAATCCTACGATCGGCTGAACCTGCAGCCGCTCGCGGCGCAGACTCGCCAGGTGTACGAGGCCAACTACGCGGGCGACGTGCCTCAGTCGCAGGCCGAAATCAAGAAGTCCTGGTGGAAGATCTGGTAACGGCGCGCGGCCGCACCCTCTAACGCCGGTAGCCGCTGGTGATCGGGTAGCGCCAGTCGCGCCCGAAGGCGCGGCGGCTGACGCGCACGCCCGGCGGCGCCTGGCGGCGCTTGTATTCGTTGCGTTTCACCAGATCGAGCACCTTGGCCGTAGTGGCGCGGTCGAAGCCGCGCGCTTCGATCTCATCCACCGACAGGTCCTCTTCGATGAACGCCTCGAGAATCGGGTCGAGCACCTCATACGGTGGCAGCGAGTCGGAGTCCTTTTGCCCGGGCCGCAGCTCCGCGGACGGCGCACGCTCCATCACCCGCTGCGGAATCACGCGACCCTGTGTGTTGCGGTAGTTCGCCAGGCGGTACACCAGGAGCTTGCTGCAGTCCTTGATCGGCGCGAAGCCGCCGGCCATATCGCCGTACAGGGTCGCGTAGCCCACCGCCATCTCGCTCTTGTTGCCGGTGGTCAGCAGCATGCGCCCGGTCTTGTTCGAGAGCCCCATGAGCAGCAGCATGCGGCAGCGGGACTGGATGTTCTCCTCGGTGGCGTCCTGCGGCCGACCGGCGAACTCGCCCTTGAGGGTCGCGAGCGTGCTTTCGAACATGCCCTCGATGGACAACACGCTGTAGTGCACGCCCAGGATCTCGGCCTGCTCCTTGGCATCGGTGAGGCTCATGGCGGAGGTATAGCGCGAGGGCATCATCACCGCCTGCACACAGTCCCGGCCGAGGGCATCCACCGCGATCGCAAGGGTCAGGGCGGAATCGATGCCGCCCGAGAGACCCACCACCACCCCGGGGAAGCCATGCTTCCTCACATAGTCACGCACCCCGAGCACCAGCGCGCTGTAGATGCTGGCCTCGTCGGAGAGCTCGGGCGCTACCTCCCCCGCCTGCGGCGCCATCGCGCCGCGCCCGTCGCGCGCGAATTCCGTGACGTAGGTGCCTTCTTCGAACGGCGGCGCGCGCATCAGCACCTGTCCCCGCGCATCCATGACGAAGGAGTTGCCGTCGAACACCAGCTCGTCCTGTCCGCCCACGAGATTCACGTAAGCCAGCGGTAATCCGACGTCGCGGGCGCGCTCGCGCGCCATGTCCTCGCGCTCACGCTGCTTGTGGATCTCGTAAGGTGAGGCGTTGATGACCAGCAGCAGCTGCGCGCCGTCGGCGCGCGCCAGCTGCGCGGCTTCGGGCTGCCAGATGTCCTCGCACACCAGCAGTCCCACTCTGAAGCCCCGACAGTCCGCGACCGTGGGTTGCGTCCCGGGGTGGAAGTAGCGCTTTTCGTCGAACACCTTGTAGTTGGGCAGCTCCGCCTTGCGGTGGATGGCGGCGATCTCCCCGTGCACGATGAGGGCGGCGGAGTTGTAGATGCCGCCGAGCGTGTACTCCGGGAATCCCACCATCACCGCGGCGTCCGCCAGCTCATGCCGTACGCGTGCCAGCCCCTCCTCGATCTGCCGGCGAAAGCCGCGGTGAAACAGCAGATCCTCGGGCGGGTAGCCGGACAGCGTGAGCTCGGGAAACAGCACCAGGTGCGCGCCGAGGGTAAGGTGCGCGTGCCGCGTAGCCGCGATGACCCGCGCGGCGTTGCCCTGCACATCTCCGACCAGGAGATTGAGTTGCGCCAGCGCGATCCGCAAAGAGTCACTCATGTGCCACCGGTCTTCAGCGCCGCCTGCCCTGCCTGGGGCCTTTTGGCGTGCGCGCTGCCTTGCGGGCCGTGAAGCGGCGCGCCGCAGCTGCCGGGCGCGATTTCGGCCCCGCCACGGCCCGTTTGGCTGGCCTCGCGGCACGCTTGAGCGCTTTCGCGGCGGCTCTCGCCGGCCGCGCTGCCGGCGCAGGTGCCGGGGCGCCGCGCCTGGCGCGCGAGCGCCGCTGACGCAGCAGCTCATTCATGGCCGTACCCAGCTCGGCGGGCGATTTCACCGTACGAACGCCGGCCGCCTCGAATGCCGCGTACTTGTCCGCCGCGGTGCCCTTGCCGCCCGCGACGATGGCCCCGGCGTGCCCCATGCGCTTGCCCGCGGGTGCGGTGACGCCGGCGACATAGGCGACCACGGGCTTCGCGACGAACCTGCGGATGTAATGCGCGGCGGCTTCCTCGTCGCTGCCACCGATTTCACCCACGAGAATAATGCCCTCGGTGCGCGGATCGCGCTGAAAGAGCTCCAGCACATCGATGAAGTTCATGCCGCGCACCGGGTCACCGCCGATGCCGACGCAGGTGCTCTGGCCGAGCCCGATGTGGGTGGTCTGGAATACGGCCTCGTAGGTGAGCGTGCCCGAGCGCGACACGATGCCGACGCTGCCCTTCTTGTGAATGAAGCCCGGCATGATGCCGATCTTGCATTCGTCCGGCGTGATGACGCCCGGGCAATTGGGGCCGACCAGGCGCGCAGCGGAGCCGGCCAGCACCGCCTTCACGCGCACCATGTCATTCACCGGAACGCCTTCGGTGATGCACACCGCCAGCTCGATGCCCGCATCGACGGCCTCCAGAATCGAGTCCGCCGCCCCGGCCGCCGGCACGTAGATCATGCTGGCGGTGGCGCCGGTCGCGCGCACCGCGTCCTGCACCGTGTCGAATACCGGCAGTCCCAGGTGCTGCTGTCCGCCGCGGCCCGGAGTCACGCCGCCCACGAGCCTGGTGCCGTAGGCCAGCGCGGCTTCCGAGTGAAAGGTGCCCTGCTTGCCGGTAAATCCCTGGCAGATCACCCGGGTGTTGCGGTTGACCAGAATGCTCATGCTGTGCCCTTTGCAGCCAGCGCCACGACCTTGCGCGCGGCGTCGGTCAGATCCGCAGCCGCCGTGATCGTGAGCCCGCTGCTGGCGAGCTTCACACGAGCCAGTTGCGCGTTGGTGCCCTCGAGCCGCACCACCACCGGCACCTTGACGCCCACCTTCTTCACGGCGTTGATCACACCATCGGCGATGGTGTCGCAGCGCACGATGCCGCCGAAGATGTTCACCAGCACCGCGCGCACCCGGGAGTTGGACAGGATCAGCTCGAACGCCGCGGTCACGCGCTCACTGGTCGCGCCGCCGCCGACGTCCAGGAAGTTCGCCGGCCGGCCGTGATGCAGCTTGATCAGGTCCATGGTCGCCATCGCCAGTCCCGCGCCGTTCACCATGCAGGCGATGTCCCCGTCGAGGGATACGTAGTTGAGATCGTGCTCGCTGGCGCGCCGCTCCATCGGGTCTTCCTGGCTCGCATCGCGCAGCCGCGCAAGCTCGTCCTGGCGAAACAGCGCATTGGGGTCCACGTTGATCTTCGCATCGAGGGCCACGAGCGAGCCGGCCTCCGTGACGATCAGCGGGTTCACCTCGACCAGGCTCAGGTCCTTGTCGAGGTAGAGCCGGTACAGCGCCTGGGTGAGGACCTGGAACTGCGTGATCTGCGCGCCACTCAAACCCAGCCCGAAGGCGAGCTCGCGCGCCTGGTACGCCTGCAGGCCCGCCGCCGGATGAATGTTGGCCGTAAGGATCTTCTCGGGGGTCTTGTGCGCCACCTCCTCGATATCCATGCCGCCGGCGGCGGAGGCAATGAGCGCGATGCGCGCGCGCTCGCGATTGAGCGTGAGCGAGAGGTAGATCTCGCGCGCGATGTCCGACCCGGACTCGACATACACGCGCTCGACGGGTAATCCCTCGGGCCCGGTCTGCGCCGTGACCAGGCGCTTGCCGAGCATGCCGGCGGCGGCGGTGCGGACCGCCTCCACGTCTCGCGCCAGCTTCACTCCTCCCGCCTTGCCGCGGCCGCCGGCGTGAACCTGGGCTTTGACCACCCACACCGCGCCGCCCAGCGCGCGCGCGGCCGCCGCGGCTTCCTCTGCGCTCGCGGCGACCCGGCCCGCCGGGACCGGGATTTCGTAGCTGCGGAACACGTCCTTCGCCTGGTATTCGTGCAGATTCATCGTCGCTGCCGGTGACGCGTAAGGCGCGCATTCTCCTCGAAAACGCCCGCTGCTGCGATACGCGTCGCGTTCGAGGGGCAGGCGAAGATGCTAGAGTCGCCTCAAGTTTCAACGCCCGCCAGCCATCTTGCTCCGAACGCCGGCCAGCGCCGCCGCCCCATCCGTCACTCCGAGCGATCTCGCCTGGCGCGTGATCGGGCTCCTGAGCCTGTATCGCGTGCTGGTGCCGCTCATGCTGCTGGCGATGCAGGCGCTCGCCGGTCCCGCCTGGGGCCTGGTGGCGGAGCGACCGAAGCTGTTCGTCGCCGCCTGCATTGCCTATGTCACCGCCGCGGTGCTGCTGATCATCGCGCGGCGACTAAGGTGGTCGAGCCTGCGCATCGTGGCGCTCGTCAACGCCAGCGTGGATGCCGTGGCCCTCGGACTGATCCTGTACGCCAGCGGCGGAGTCGCGAGCGGCCTGGGGATCCTGCTGGTGCTGCCGGTCCTGGCACTCACCGTGCTGGCCGATCGGCGCGACGCCCTGCTGATCGCCGCCGTGGCTGCGCTCGCCGTGCTCGTGCAGCAGGTGTTCACCGGTTTCTCCGGTACGACCCCGGCGACCGACTACACCACGGCCGGACTCCTGGGCGTGTTCGTGTTCGTCGTCGCGCTCGCCACCTGGCCGGTGGCCAACCGCCTGCGCGAGAGCGAAGCGCTGGTGCGCCGCCAGGAAATCGACCTCGCCAACCTGGCGCAGCTCTCGCAGTACATCGTGCAGCACCTGCGCGAGAGCATCCTGGTGATCGACGCGCAGGACCGTATCCGCCTCATCAATGAGTCGGCCGCCGAGATGCTCGGCGATCAGAACGCCTACCCCGATGCCCTGATCGGCGAGGCCTGCCCCCGACTCCTCTTTTTACTGGAGTCCTGGCGCCAGGGGAGCGGCGTCAGCGTGACACTGCCCGCCGTGGACCCGACTTTCGTCGCCGCCGACGGTGCACGCGTGATCCGGGCGCACTTCGCGCCCCTGGGTTCCGGGAACCCGGGGCCGCTGCTGATCTTCCTGGAGGACACCAGCCTCCTCGGCGAGAAGGTCCAGCAATCCAAGCTCGCAGCCCTGGGACGCCTGAGCGCGAGCATCGCCCACGAGATCCGCAACCCCGTAGGAGCCATGAGCCACGCCGGACAGCTGCTGGCGGAATCGCCGCGACTTACCGAGGAAGACCGGCGGCTGACCCAGATCATCCGCACCAACGCCGAGCGGGTGAGCGGCATCATCGACAACGTGCAGCGGCTCTCGCGGCGGGAGCGGGCGCGCCTGGAGCGGCTGTCGCTGCCCGCCTGGACCGAGGAGTTCCACGCGGAATTCTGCGAGACCATGCAATGGCCGCGCGCCCGGCTCACCGTAGGCGGGGCCGACTCCGACGTCGAGGTGCGCGTCGATCCGGACCAGCTGCGGCAAATTCTGTGGAACCTGTGCGATAACGCGCTCAAGCATGCCGCGCAGGACGACCCCGGCCGCAGCGTCGAGATACGATATGGCCGCATGGTCCCGAACGCCCGCCCGTTCCTGGAAGTCGCCGACCGCGGGCCGGGCGTCGCGCCCGAGCACGCCGAACGCATTTTCGAGCCGTTCTACAGTGGCGGCCGCGGCACGGGCCTCGGGCTGTTCCTCGCCCGCGAGCTGGCGCAGACCAATGGAGCGACGCTGCTCTACGAGCCGCGCGCGGGCGGCGGCAGTGTTTTCAGACTGGTCTTCACGGACCCGCGCCGGTGGGAGGTCTGATGAACGAGGCGGCGCCGAGCGGTCGCAGTGTGTCCGATCGGCCGGTGGTGCTGGTCGTGGACGATGAGCCGGATCTGCTCGAGCTCGTGAGCCTGACCCTGAGCCGCATGAATCTGACGACGCGCACCGCGTCCGACCTCAACGGTGCCCGGCGGCTCCTCAAGGCGGAGCGCTTCGACCTGTGCCTCACCGACATGCGCCTGCCGGACGGCGACGGGCTGGATCTGGTCGCCTGGATCCAGGAAAACCGCGCCGCCGTGCCGGTCGCAGTCATCACCGCCCATGGCAATATCGAGTCCGCGGTGCGCGCCTTGAAGCTCGGCGCCTTCGATTTTGTTTCCAAGCCCCTCGACCTGGGCGTGTTACGCAAGCTGGTGGGCAGCGCGATCAAGCTGCGCGCCGGAGCCGGCGAGCGCACCGCCGCAACCTTGCAGGGTCCGCGCCTGCTCGGAAGCTCCGCCGTCATGGAGCAGCTGCGGGACATGATCGCGCGGGTCGCCCGCAGCCAGGCTCCGGTGCACATCTACGGGGAGTCGGGCACCGGTAAGGAGCTGGTCGCACGCATGATCCACGAGTGTGGCGCCCGTCACGAGGGTCCATTCGTGGCGGTGAACTGCGGCGCCATTCCGACCGAGCTCATGGAGAGCGAGCTGTTCGGCCACAAGCGCGGCAGCTTCACCGGCGCGGTGGTGGACAAGACCGGGCTCATCCAGAGCGCCGAAGGCGGCACGCTGTTTCTCGATGAGGTGGCGGATCTGCCGCTGCACATGCAGGTAAAGCTGCTGCGCGTCGTGCAGGAGAAGACCCTGCGCCCGGTCGGCGCCGCCCGCGAAGAGACCGTCGATGTGCGCATCCTGTCGGCGACCCACAAGAACCTCGCCGATCTGGTCGCCCAGGGGCTGTTCCGGGAAGACCTGTTCTACCGCATCAACGTCATCGAGCTGCGCGTCGCGGCGCTGCGCGAACGCAGCGGCGACATCGCCGAGATTGCCGAGGCCATCCTCCTGCGCCTGGCGGGCCGCACGAACTCAGCCCCGCCCGAGCTGTCCGCGGACGCGCTGCAGACCCTGCAGACCTACCCCTTCCCCGGCAACGTGCGCGAGCTCGAGAACGCACTGGAACGGGCACTGACCTTGAGCACCGGAGGGGTGATCACGGCTGAGCACATCCGCCTGCGCAGCTACGCGCGTCCCGCAACGCCGGAGGCGCCCGCGCCGGCGGGTGCTGCAGGCGGCGGCACCGCGCTGGGAAGCCAGCTGGAAAGCATCGAGCGCGACGCCATTATCAAGGCGCTCGAAAAGACCCGTTACAACAAGACGGCGGCGGCGAAGCTCCTGGGAATGAGCTTTCGGGCCCTGCGCTACCGGATCAAGAAGCTCGGAATCGAATAGCCCGACGGCTCGATGGAGCCACGGCTCAGGTGACGTTTTGGGTCACTTTCTGACAGAACACCCGGCCGGTGCCGTCAGTGTGCGACAGAAGTATGTCAAAGCGGACGGCGGCGCAGTACCTAGTTCTGCTTAACCATCAATCAGTTAAGCGCGCACTGACATCCTGGCATGCCCCTTGCTTTGATCCCACCGGGGCGCCTTTTGCGCCGCTGGTTTTGTACCCAAAATTTTTAGGAGTTTCTCAAAATGAAGTCTGTGCAAAAGGGTTTTACCCTCATCGAGTTGATGATCGTGGTTGCGATCATCGGCATTCTGGCCGCGATCGCGATCCCGGCCTATCAGGACTACACCGTCCGCGCGAAGGTGACGGAAGGTCTCAATCTCGCCTCCTCGGCCAAGACCACCGTCTCTGAGGGCTGGCAATCCGGCGATGTGGCGGGAATGAACGCCGCGGCCGCTGCCTGGACATTCGCGCCGACGAAGTATGTCGCCGGCATCACGATTGCTCAGAACACGGGCGTCATCACGGTCACCTACGACAGCACGGCGGGCCACTTGCCGCAGCTGACGGGCAATCTCACCGTCCTGTTCACCCCGAACATCGGCGGCGTGGGGCTCGTGGCTGGTGCCGTCGGTAACATCGACTGGGCTTGCGCGTCGGCCACCAAAGCGACGGCAACGTCCAATGGCCTGACGAGCGGCGTAGGTACCATGCTCGCCAAGTACGTACCCACGCAGTGCAAGTAATCGACTCCTGAATTCGACTGACGGAGTCTTTAAGCCCCGGCCTCGTGCCGGGGCTTTCTTTTTCGGGACCCCCTGATCCAATTGTGACGCGCACCCCGCCGCGCGGGCGGCCCGCTCATTCAGAATCGACGAGAATTTGACAATTGCCTTCGCGCCCTTGTCCGGTACACTGAATTTCGCGGACGAGACTCGCTTGCCATAAGCCCATGAATGACAACGCTTCTTTAGCTCAGGGCAGTGCCCGCAGCGGCTTCGGCGGCCTGCCGCAGCGCCTGGTGCAGGACGGCGTGGTTGACGAAGCCGCGATGCAGGAAGCCATGAATGTCGCGCGTGAGCGCAAGACGAGCGTCGTCACCCAGCTGGTGTCGAGCGGCGCGGCCAACGCACGCGACATCGCGGTGGCCGCCTCGAACGAATTCGGCGTGCCATTGTTCGATCTTGACGCGCTGAACCTGGACCTGGAGACCGTTCGACTCGTCAACGACAAGCTCCTCGCCAAGCATCGCCTCCTGCCGGTGTTCCGTCGCGGCAAGCGGCTGTTTCTGGCCGTGGCGGATCCGACCAACCTTCACGCCATCGACGAGATCAAGTTTCAGACGAGTCTCGGCGTAGAAGCCGTCATCGTCGAGGACGACAAGCTCCAGAAGGCGGTCGACAAGGCGCTCGAGCAGGTCGACAACCAGATGTCGACGCTCACGGATGACTCGGACGTCGATCTGGAGTCCCTTGAAGTCACCGGCGGCGAGGACGAGCTCGACGAGAAGATCGGACGCGACGATGTCGAGGACGCCCCGATCGTGCGCTTCGTCAACAAGGTCATGCTGGATGCCATTCGCCGCGGCGCCTCGGATATTCACTTCGAGCCGTTCGAGAAGATCTACCGCGTGCGCCTGCGTATGGACGGGGTGCTCAAGGAGATTGCCCAGCCCCCGGTGCAGCTGGCGCAGAAATTGTCGGCGCGTCTCAAAGTCATGTCGCGCCTCGACATCGCCGAGCGGCGTGTCCCCCAGGACGGCCGCATCAAGATGAAGCTGTCCAAGAATCGCGCCATCGACTTCCGCGTGAGTACCTGCCCCACGCTGTTCGGCGAGAAGATCGTGCTGCGTATTCTCGATCCCGCACAGGCCACACTCGGGATCGATTCGCTCGGCTACGAGCCCTTCCAGAAAGAGCTCTACCTCAAGTACCTGGCGAAGCCCCAGGGCATGATCCTCGTCACCGGTCCGACGGGCAGCGGCAAGACCGTCTCGCTGTACACCGGTCTCCATATCCTGAATCGCGAGGACACGAACATTTCCACCGCCGAGGATCCGGCGGAAATCAATCTTCCCGGCGTCAACCAGGTCAACGTCAATAACAAGGTGGGACTGACCTTTGCCGCCGCCATGCGCGCCTTCCTGCGCCAGGACCCTGACGTCATCATGGTGGGTGAGATCCGCGACCTCGAGACCGCCGAGATCGCCATCAAGGCGGCCCAGACGGGCCACCTGGTGCTGTCGACTCTGCACACCAATGATGCGCCGTCCACCCTGACCCGCATGGTGGACATGGGCGTCAAACCCTATGCCATCGCGACCTCGGTGAATCTGATCATTGCGCAGCGCCTGGCGCGGCGCCTGTGCAGCCACTGCAAGCAGCCGCTCGACATTCCGAAGGATGCCCTGCTCAAGGAGGGCTTTACCGAAGCGGATCTCACCCGCGGGCTGAAGATCTTCGCGCCCAAGGGATGTGCGAACTGTACCGACGGCTATAAGGGCCGGACGGGCATCTACCAGGTGTTGCCGGTCACGGATGCAATTGCCCGAATCATTCTCGCCATGGGCAGCGCGGTGGAAATCTCCGACCAGGCTGCCAAGGAAGGCGTGTGGGATCTGCGACGCGCCGGGCTCGAGAAGGTGAAGAACGGGCTGACCAGTCTCGAGGAAGTCAACAGCGTCACCGTCGAGTGACGCAGGACGGAAGAAACCTATGGCTCCCGCAGCAACCAGCACACTCAGGGCGATCAAACGCGACACTCCCTTCGCCTGGGAGGGCAAGGACAAGCGCGGCGCGCGCGTCAAGGGCAAGAGCCTCGCGCCCGATGAGCAGACCCTGCGCGCGGAGCTGCGCCGTCAGGGCGTGGCGCCCTCGCGCATCCGCAAGCAGCGTCAGAGTCACGCGGGCGGCAAGGTCAATGCGGGCGATATCGCGATCTTCGCCCGCCAGCTCTCCACCATGCTGGCCGCGGGCATTCCGCTGGTGCAGTCGTTCGAAATTGTCGGCAACGGCCATGAAAAGGCCGCAATGCAACGGTTGATCCTCGAGATCAAGGCCGACGTCGAGGGGGGTACCTCGCTGCACGAGGCGCTCGCCAAGCATCCGCTCCACTTCGACGACCTGTTTGTGAATCTGGTGGAAGCGGGCGAGCATGCCGGTGCCCTCGAATCGCTCCTGGACAAAGTCGCCACTTACAAGGAAAAGACCGAGGCGCTGAAGAAAAAGATCAAGAAGGCGCTGTTCTACCCGGCCGCAGTGCTGGCGGTCGCGGTCATCGTGACCGTCGTGCTCCTGCTCTTCGTGATTCCGCAGTTTGAGAGTCTGTACAAGGGATTCGGCGCCGACCTGCCGGCATTCACGCAGGCGGTCATCAACCTCTCACGGTTCGTGCAGCGCGACGGCGTTTTCATTGCGATCGTGCTGGGCTTCGGCGTGTACGCCTTCATCTACTTCAAGAAGCGCTCCAGGGCCATGCGTGAATTCCTCGACCGGGCCTCGCTCAAGGTTCCCGTCATCGGGCCCATCCTGAACAAGGCCGCCATCGCACGCTATGCGCGCACGCTGTCGACGATGTTCTCCGCAGGCGTGCCGCTCGTCGAAGCGCTGAACTCGGTGGCCGGCGCGACCGGCAATATCGTGTACGAGAAGGCGGTCCTGAAGATGCGCGATGAAGTCTCGACCGGTCAGCGCCTGCAGCGCTCGATGGAAAACACCGGCCTGTTCCCCAACATGGTCAACCAGATGATCGCGGTCGGTGAGGAATCGGGCTCACTGGACGAGATGTCGGCCAAGGTAGCGACGTTCTACGAGGCAGAGGTCGACAACGCGGTCGACGCCATGTCGAGCCTGCTCGAACCCATGATCATGGTGATCCTGGGCGTGCTCGTGGGGGGCCTGGTGATCGCCATGTACCTGCCGATCTTCAAGCTCGGATCGGTGGTCTGACGAGCGGACTTCAGCCCGGGGATTCGAAAGCGCCGCGCTCCGCGCGACCATGTCAGTGATCGAGCTGCTCGCGTCCTCGCCCGCCCTGTTCGTCGGCACCTGCCTGGTGCTGGGTCTGGCCGTGGGCAGCTTCCTGAACGTCGTGATCTATCGACTGCCGGTGATGCTCGATCGCGCGTGGCGCGAGCAGTGCAGAGAGCTCAGCGGCGAAGCGGCGAGCGCCACGCTGCCCGCCGCTGCACCGGAGCCGTTCAACCTGGCGGTGCCTCGCTCGGCCTGCCCGGCGTGCCAGGCACCGATCAGCGCGCTACAGAACATTCCGCTCATCTCCTGGCTCATGCTCAGGGGGCGCTGCGCCCATTGCGGCCGGCCGATCAGCGTTCGCTACCCGCTCGTGGAGGCCTTGAGCGGGGTTCTGTGCGCAGCCGTCGCCTGGAAGTTCGGTTTCGGCTGGCCCGCACTCGCGGCGCTGGTGCTGACCGGGTTCCTGATCGCTCTCACTTTCATCGACGTCGATCATCAGCTGCTGCCGGACGGTCTCACGCTGCCGCTGCTGTGGCTCGGTCTGCTCGTGAGTCTGTGGGGACCGCAGCCAGGGGCTGCCGCCCTCCCTGTGGACGCGCGCTCGAGCCTCATCGGGGCGATGGCGGGTTACGTGAGCCTGTGGAGCGTCTATCATCTCTTCCGGCTGCTCACCGGTAAGGAAGGCCTGGGGTACGGTGACTTCAAGCTTTTCGCCGCGCTCGGCGCGTGGCTCGGCTGGCAGATGCTTCTGCCCATCATTCTGGTAGCCGCCGCGGTGGGCGCCGTGGTCGGCATTGCCCTGCTCAGCCTGCGCGGCCAGAGCCGCGCCACGCCTATCGCCTTCGGCCCGTTCCTCGCCGCAGCCGGCTGGCTGATGCTGATGTTCGGTCCGCAGCTGGTCGAGGGCTACCTCGGTCTGTTCGCGGCACGCCGGTGAGCGCGCGCGTCTACCGCGTAGGCCTTACCGGGGGCATCGCCAGCGGCAAGTCCACCGCGGCGAAGTTTTTCGGCGCCCTCGGTGTGCCGATCCTCGACAGCGACCAGGTCGCGCGCGAGGTCGTCGAGCCCGGCCAGCCTCCGCTCGAGCGGCTGGTCGAGCGGTTCGGCCCCTCGATTCTCACCCCCGACGGGCACCTCGATCGTCCGGCGCTGCGCGAGATCGTGTTCTCGGATCCCAGGGCGCGGGCGGATCTGGAGGCGCTGACGCACCCGGCCATCGGGGCTGCGATGGAAGCCCGCTCTGCCGCGGCCGGCGGCCCCTACCAGATCCTCGTCATTCCGTTGCTGGTCGAGAAAAATCTCGGCTCGAACGTGGATCGCGTGCTGGTGGTCGACTGTGAGGAGCAGTTGCAGATACGACGCCTGCGGGCGCGTGACGGCGGAACGATCGAGCAGGCGCAGGCGATCCTCGACGCACAAGCCCCGCGCGCGGCCCGCCTCAAGGCCGCCGACGACGTCATCCGCAACTACGCCGACATGAGCGCGATTCGGGAGCAGGTCACGACACTGCACAACCGTTACCTGGAACTCGCCCAGCAACCACGCGCCTGAGGTGCCCCGGCCAGGCGAGCGCACGGACTTGTCGCCGGGATCAGACATGGCGTTTACGGATCGCGCGCCGGTCAAGCAGAATACGAACATGACTCAATCCGCTGTACCCGAGGCCGGGGCCGACGCGGCACCTGACGCTGCCGCGGAGGTGCTGGTCTTCGAGCAGCCGCTGAACGAGCGGATGCGGACCTTCCTGCGCCTGGATTTTCTCTACAACCAGGCGCTCTATCACAACGAGATGGCAAGCCCCTGGGGCAGCCGTGCGGCGATGTCGAGCCTGATCGACATCCTCGCCATCACCACGCGCGGGGATGTGCGCTCGGATGTGCTGAAGGAGCTCGAGAGCCAGCTGACGAGCCTGAACGAATTTCAGACAAACCCGGGCGTGGACGCGCAGCGGCTGAAGACGCTCATGTCGAATCTGCTGCGCCTGCGCGCCGATCTCATGACCGCCGGCTCGACCTTTCTGCAGCCGTTGCGGGATTCGGAGTTCGTGAACTCCATCAGGCATCGCAGCGCGATCCCCGGCGGAACCTGCGAGTTCGACCTGCCGGACTACACCTTCTGGCTCACGCAGTCCGACGATGCGCGCATGCGTACCTTCAATCAGTGGCTGGGGCTCCTGCGTCCGATGTGCGATGCGATCGCGGAGCTGCTGTGGCTCACGCGCCAGAACGGCCGCAGCCGCGAGGAGATTGCCAGGGGCGGCACCTTCAACATCACTTTCGAGCGCGACAATCCACTGCAGCTGCTACGCATCTCGCTGCCGGCAGCCGCGGGCCTGTACCCCGAGATCAGCGGCAGTCACCACCGCTGCAATATCCGCTTCCTCGCCTGGAACGGCCTGGCGACCCGGCCCACACAAGCGCAGGGGGACGTGCCATTCATGCTGAGCTGCTGCGCTTAGAATTGAGGCGGTATTGAGATGAGTCCGGCGCGCGTCAACTGTCCGACCTGCCACCGTGAACTGGAGTGGAACAGCGCACCGTTTCGCCCGTTCTGCAGCGAGCGCTGCCGCCTGCTGGATCTGGGCGCCTGGCTGTCGGAGCGGCGCGCGATTCCCGGGGATGCGGCGAGCGGGCAGGAAGGGCCGGTGCCTCCCGAGCATGCGCCGGAGGATCCCGCGTAAGGCATGAGACTCCGGCTCAGAGCGTTCGGCCTGCACCTCTCTGCCAGCGTCACGCTGCTGACGCTGATTCTTGGCGCCCTGTACCTGGGGTGGTACCGCTGGCCCGGCTGGTATCTGACCGGCGCGCTGCACGTGGTCGTGATCCTGGGCGTCGTGGACCTGGCGCTGGGCCCCTCACTGACCCTCGTCGTCGCCAATCCGCGCAAGGCGCGCCGGGCACTCGCGCGCGACATCGGCGCGATCGTGATCGTGCAGCTGGCGGCACTCGTATACGGTGCCGTCACGTTGTGGCTCGGGCGCCCGCTCTACTACCCCTTTTCCGTGGATCGCCTGCAGATCGTGCAGGCGTCAGACCTGGAGGCGAGCGAGATCGCCCTCGCACGACAACAGAATCCGGCGCTGGCGCCGTATTGGTACAGCCTGCCGCGCTGGATCTGGGCGCCGCTGCCGGAAGACCCGGACGAAGCGGCCAAGATCGTCGGAGCGACGCTCTTCGGCGGTCAGGATGTGGTGCAGATGCCGCGCTACTTCAGGTCCTGGGAGCAGGGTCTGCCGAAATTGCGCCAGCAACTGGCCCGGGTTGATGACCTGAAGGGGCTCTCCAAAGCCGAACGGCAGGCGCTCCGCACACGCATGTCGCAACGGGGGCTTGCACCCGAGGAGCGCAACGCACTGCTCATGTGGGGCGACGTTCGGCGCGTGCTCGTGATCTTCGATCCGGGCACCCTGCGCAGACGGACCATCCTGAAACCCTGACTAAAGCTACTGGCCCGCCGGCGCCGTCATGCCCAGCCATTTGGCGAGAAACGCCCACTGGTCGGCGAAGTCATCGATCTGCATCCACACCGGCTTGCCGGCACCGTGTCCGGCGCGAGTCTCGACGCGGATGAGGATGGGATTCGGGCAGATCTGCGCCGCCTGCAACGCCGCGGCGAACTTATAGCTGTGCCACGGCACCACGCGATCGTCGTGGTCCGCGGTGGTGATCAGCGTCGGCGGATAGCACACGCCTCTTTTCACGTTCTGCACCGGGGAGTAGGCGTACAGCGCCTTGAACTGCTCGGGATCCTCCGCGAGCCCGTAGTCGGATGACCATTGCCGGGCGTTCGCGCTGGCGGTGTGGTAGCGCAGCATGTCGAGCACGCCCACGGCGGGGAGCGCAGCGCCGAACAGCTCCGGGCGCTGCGTCAGGACCGCGCCGATGAGGAGTCCCCCGTTGCTGCGGCCGTGAATGCCCAGACGCGCGCTGCGCGTGTAGTGTTCGCGGATGAGATATTCCGCGGCGGCGCTGAAGTCGTCGAAGACATGCTGCTTGTTGGCCAGCGTCCCCGCCCGGTGCCAGGCCTCGCCGTACTCTCCGCCGCCGCGCAGATTCGCCTCGGCGTACGCGCCGCCCAGCTCGAGCCACGCCTGCACGGCCGGCCGGTACGTGGGAGTGAGGGAGAGGTCGAAACCGCCGTAGCCATACAGCAGAAACGGCTGGTTGCCGTCCTTCACCATATCGCGCCGATGCGTGATGTACATGGGCACGCGGGTGCCGTCCTTGCTGGTGTAGAACACCTGCTCGGTCACGATTTCCGCCGTGCGGGCCGGAGCGCGCGCCTCGCGCCACAGCGTCGCCTGGTTGGCGGGCACCTCGAAGCGGAAGATCTTGCGGGGCGTCAGGTAGTCGGTGTAGGAGAAGAATGTCTCGGTCTGGTTGCCCTCGCCCTGGAAGCCCTCGATCCCGCCCAGACCGGGCAGCGGCACGTTGCCGACAGGACGGCCATTGCGCTCGTACAAGCGTGCGACGCCATGCGCATCCTCCACGTACTTCGCGACGATCCGGCCGCCGACGTAGGTCGCCTCCTCGAGCGCCGTCGTCCCCTCCGGCACCACCGTGCGCCAGGTGGTCGGTGCACGCGCATCGAGGGCAATGACGCGCCCCAGCGGCGCGTCTTGGGTCGTCCTGAAATACAGATCCTCGCCACGTGCGCCAATGAAGGTGTACAGCGCATCCCAGGCAAAGAACAAGCGCTGCACCCGGGCGTCCGGGCGCCGCAGATCGAGCAGGTTGACGCCATTGCGCTCGTAGCCGTCGAACAGCGTGATGATGAGATAGTGCCCGTCATCGGTGACCCGGCCCGCCGGGATGCGCGTCGGATGGTCCGTCACCTCGTACACGAGCCGGTCGTGATCCTGTGCCGTCCCCAGCTTGTGGAAATACACGGCGGGCCTTGCGGAGTCATCGCCCCGGCCGTCGGGCAGGGCCGGATAGCGGCTGTAGTACACGCCCGACCCGTCACGCGCCCACGACACGCCCCAGAATTTCGTGAATCTCAGGATGTCGGGAAGATCGGCGCCATCGCGCACGCGCCTGAACCGCCAGATCTGCCAATCGGTGCCACCATCCGAGACCGCGTAAGCGACTACCCGCCCTTGCACGTCGGGGGAGAACTCCGACAGGGCGACCGTGGCATCCTCGCGCACCGTGTTGGGATCGAACAGCACGCGCGGGGGCGCATCGAGGCTGTCGGACACGAACAGCACGCTCTGATTCTGCTGGCCGTCGTTGTGCAGAAAGAAATAGCGTCCGCCGCGCTTCACCGGTACGTCGTAGCGCTCGTAGTTCCACAGCTGCGTGAGGCGCGCCTTCAGCCAGGCACGCTGCGGCAGCGCCGCCAGCTGCGGTTGCGACAGCGCGTTCTGCGCCGTCACCCACGCGTGCACCGAGGGCGAGTCGAGATTCTCGAGCCAGCGGTATGGATCCTCGACCTGGGTCCCGAAGTAGCTCTCGGACACGTTCACGCGCGCGGTGACCGGATACACCAGTGTCGGCGCCGCCGGCGGCATCCCTACCGCAGTCTCGGTGGCGGTGCGCATGGGTTTGCCGCCGGGACCACTGCCCGGCGCCGGCTCGCGACCGCCGAGCTGCGCTCCCGCACACGCGACCAGCAGGCCGACCGCGCACAGCGTCATGACCGTGGCTACTGCGGCGCGCCAACGGAGCGCTTTCACTAGGGGAACTTGATCTTGCCGCCGCCGCTCGCGGGCCCGGCACCTGGCACGCCACCGCCCACGTCGGGCACCACGATGCGCGAGGCCGCTTCGCGGCGCAGCTCGCGCGCCTCATCGATCGCCTGCTCGAGTGCGACCCTGACGCCGTCGGGAAATTTCTTCAACGCCTCCTCCAGCGTCCCGGCATCGATCTCGAACCCGAGCGGCAGCACACCCGCCGGCGTCAGCAGCTGCGTCTGGCCCGAGAACAGGACCGGTCGCGCCGGATCCACCGAGCCATCGGCAGTGACCGGCGTCAGGCGGCGGATGCTGCCGGCGCGGCGATCGGTGAACACGTCCTCACGATACAGCGCCTTGAGATCGAGCTGCACTTCAGGAAGATCGTTCTGTGCTGCCATGGATTCCTGCCTGCGTTGTGGCGAGGCGGCATTGTACACGCCGCTTGCGCAGCGCCCCTCACCCGGGGGCCGGCAAATCCCGCAACGCTTCGATGAACGGCCGGTCGGCTTCGAGCAGGTCTTCTTGCGCCAGGTGACCCGGCGCGACCCACTTCAGCTGCTGGCGATCGAGTGACACCGGCGTGCCGGTGAAGCGCTCGATGACCCACAGCGACAGCTCGACGTCGCGATCGGCGTAGGCGTGAGTCAGGCGCATGAACGGCCGGCTGGCGGTTACCTCGATGCCGAGTTCCTCGCGCAACTCGCGAACCAGCGCCGCGTGCTCGCTTTCGCCGGCGGCCACCTTGCCGCCCGGAAATTCCCAGCGGCCCGCCAGGGGCTTGCCCGCGGGACGCTGCGCGATGAGCACCTGCCCGGTGCGATCGTACAGCGCCGCCGCTACCACCAGCATGACAGGCCTGGCAGCGCCGCCGTTATTCAACGCTCGAGAGCGCACCGTGACAGTGCTTGTACTTCTTGCCCGAACCGCACGGACACGGCTCGTTACGTCCCACCTTGCGTTCGCCGCGCACGAACGGGCCGGCAGTCTCGGCTGCCAGCGCCGGTGGCGCCGCGCGCACCCCGGCCCGCGGCTGGGATGTGCCCGCAGTGGATGCCCGCACGCCGGCAGCGACCGCGGTCTGCTGTTCCTCGGCGGCCGCCAGGAGTGAGGCGGCCTCGGCGTGCTGCGCCTGCAGCGCGCGCATGAGACGCTGGCGGCGCTCCTCCTCCTCGCGCTCGATTTCCTCCTGGGTGCGCACTTCGATCTTTGCCATCAGCGAGGAGGTCTCGAACTTGATCCGGTCGAGCATCGCCGAGAACAGCTCGAAGGCTTCGCGCTTGAACTCGAAGCGGTAGTCCTTCTGCGCGTAGCCACGCAGGTGAATGCCCTGCCGCAGGTAATCCATGGCCGCCAGGTGCTCGCGCCAGTGCTGATCGAGCATGCGCAGCATCACGTCCTTCTCGACGTGGCGCATGATCGGCGCGCCGATGCGCGCGACCTTCGCGTCGTAGGCTTCGTTCACGGCACGCACCACGCGTTCGCGCAGCACCTGCTCCTCCAGTTCCGGCTCGGCCAGCAGCCAGCTCTTCGGATCCACGCGCACGTTGAAGTCGCGCTGTACTGCATCCGCCAGAGCCTGCAGGTCCCAGTCGGAGGACGCGGCGTGCTTGGGCATGTGCTGATCAAGGAGCGACCCCACCGAGTCCTCCATGAGGCCGCGAATGGCTCCCGAGAGATCCTCGGTGCCCATGACCTCGGTGCGTTGCTGGTACACGACTTTGCGCTGATCGTTGGCGACATCGTCGAACAGCAGCAGGTTTTTGCGGATATCGAAATTGTGCGCCTCGACCTTGCGCTGCGCCTTTTCGATCTGGCGGGTGAGCATGCCGCTTTCGATCACCTCGCCTTCCTTCATGCCGGCCATCTTCAGCAGCCGCTGCGTGCGCAGCGGATCGCCGAAGATGCGCATCAGGTTGTCCTCCATCGACAGGTAGAAGCGGCTCGAACCCGGGTCGCCCTGGCGGCCCGAGCGGCCGCGCAGCTGATTGTCGATGCGGCGGGATTCGTGGCGCTCGGTGCCGACGATGTGCAGGCCGCCGGCGGTGAGCACCCGGTCGTGCCGTGTCTGCCACTCGGCGCGCACGCGCTCGCGGGTGGCATCGTCAATCTCCCCCGCGGCGGTGAGCTCCGCCTCGAGATTTCCGCCGAGCACGATGTCGGTGCCGCGACCGGCCATGTTGGTGGCGATGGTCACCGTGCCGGGGCGGCCGGCCTGCGCCACGATGTGCGCCTCGCGCTCGTGCTGCTTGGCGTTCAGCACCTGGTGCTCGACGCTTTCCTTTTGCAGCAGCCCGGAGAGAAATTCGGAGGTCTCGATCGAGGTCGTGCCCACCAGCACCGGCTGCTCGCGCGCCGCGCACTCGCGGATGTCCTCGATGATCGCCTTGAACTTGTCGCTCTGCGTCAGGTACACGAAATCCGGGTTGTCCTTGCGCACCATCGGCCGGTGGGTCGGAATCACCACCACCTCGAGGCCGTAGATCTGCATGAATTCCGGCGCCTCGGTGTCCGCAGTGCCGGTCATGCCGGAGAGCTTCTTGTAGAGCCGGAAGAAGTTCTGGAAGGTGATCGAGGCGACCGTCTGGTTCTCCTCGCGCACCCGTACGCCCTCTTTCGCCTCCACCGCCTGATGCAGGCCGTCGGACCAGCGCCGGCCGGGCATGGTGCGTCCGGTGAATTCATCGACGATGATGACTTCGCCGCCGCGCACGATGTATTCGACATCGCGCTTATAGAGCGCGTGGGCGCGCAGCGCGGCATTCAGATGATGCATCAGACGGATGTTGGCGGGGTCGTACAGGCTCTCGCCCTCCTTGAGGAGGCCGGCCTGCAGCATCAGCTGCTCGACGTGCTCGTGACCGGCTTCCGTGATGTGCACCTGCTTGGTCTTCTCCTCCAGCGAGAAGTCCCCGGGGCCGTCTTCCTCCTTCTGGCGCGTGAGCCGCGGCACCAGCTCATTGATGCGCAGATACAGCTCGGTGCTCTCCTCGGCGGGCCCGGAGATGATGAGCGGCGTGCGCGCCTCGTCGATGAGAATCGAATCGACTTCGTCGACTACCGCGAAGCTCAAGGAACGCTGCACCCGGTCTTCCAGGCGGAACGCCAGGTTGTCGCGCAGGTAGTCGAAGCCGAATTCGTTGTTGGTGCCGTAGGTGATGTCGCAGGCGTACGCGGCGCGCTTTTCCTGCGGGCTCTGGGCGTTCTTGATCACTCCCACCGACAGCCCGAGGAAACGGTACACCGGACCCATCCAGTCCGCATCGCGCTGCGCGAGGTACTCGTTCACCGTGACGATGTGCACGCCCTCGCCGCTGAGCGCGTTGAGATAGGCCGGGAGCGTGGCCACCAGCGTCTTGCCCTCGCCGGTGCGCATCTCGGAAATCATCCCCTTGTGCAGCGTGATCCCGCCGATCAGCTGCACATCGAAGTGGCGCATTTTCAGCGTACGGCGGGCCGCCTCGCGTACCACCGCGAACGCCTCGGGCAGCAGCTCGTCGAGGGTCGCGCCCTCCCTCAGGCGCTTGCGGAACTCCTCGGTTCTGGCGCGCAACGCCTCGTCACTGAGCTCCATGATCTGCGGCTCGAGCTGGTTGGAGGCGCGCACGGCGCGTGCATACCCACGCACGAGCCGCTCATTGCGGCTGCCGAAAACACGGGTGAGAAGTTGACGCAAGGCGTGACTCGTTGAGCTAAAAACAGCTTTACCGACAAGCACTTATCGCGCATGCCAGGGTTCGAAAGCGAAATTGTACGCAATAGACGCTGGCCGCGCCCAATTGGTTCGTGGGCGCGGGAATTCAAGGGTGGGTAGTGCGGCTTAGGCCCGTGCCGTGGCCGCGATCAGCGACCGATGAAGGACAGGGGATCGACCTGGCGGCCGTTACGCAGCACCTCGAAGTGCACGTGCGGCCCGGTGGAGTGGCCGGTGGACCCCATGAGCGCCACGGCTTCACCGCGCTTCACCGTCTCCCCGACGCTCACCAGCGTGCGCTGGTTGTGCGCGTAGCGGGTGACGAAGCCGTCGCCGTGACTGATCTCGATGAGCCTGCCGAAACCTGATCGCTCGCCGGCCCAGGTGACGACGCCCGCCGCGACTGCGACCACCCTGTCACCGACGGCCCCGGCGAAATCGACGCCCTTGTGGAACGCCTCGCGGCCATCGAAAGGATCGGCGCGCGCGCCGAAGTAGGAGGAAATAAAGCCCCTCGTCACGGGGCGGCCTTCGGGGTGAATCTCCGCTTTCAGCTCGCGCGCGAGAATCACGTTCTCGAGCGCCGCGAGCTGCGAGTCGCGCGAATTTACGCGCTGCTCGAGCTGGCTCAGCATGGCGGTGAGATCGGGGATCTGCGCGCTCACCCCCTCACTATCGCCTTCCGGGCCGCCGCTGGGCGGATCGCCTTCAAAATTGAACTCGCGGCTGTCGATGTCCGCCATTTCGGTGAGGCGCTTGCCGAGGGCATTGAGGCGGATGACGTGTGCGTTCACGGCACCCAGGCGCATCGCCATGGCGTCGACGCGCAACTGCAGCTGCTGCCTGAGCTCGGCGAGCTGCTGTTTCTGCTCGGTGAGCAGGCTGCCGAAGCGCACTGTGTCGCCGAGCACCCCGCGCTCATGGCTGCCGCGGCCGAGCTGCATACCGAGCGCAAAGACGCCCCCGAGAATCATGAGCGTCAGTGCGCCGAGGACACTTAACGTAAGCGGCCGGGCCAGATTCAGGTGCCGCGCCTTGGCCTTGCGCCGGGAGAGGAAAATGATGTTCATGTCGTGCGTTCCGACTGCCTCGGGGCCCCCGTGAGCAGGCAACGCCAGCTGGGTGTACGAGCCATGCCCGGGCGTGAACCGCCCTGTTCTGCGTTAAAAAATCTGTACGATGCCGATGCTGGCAACCCCGCTGTCATGGCTCCTCGCTTTAGACCGGTGGCTTTGCGTCCCCGCCTTTCAGCGGGTTTGCCCAAAATGCAGCAAAGGGCAATATGCCGAAGAACAGGTCACGAAACAAGCGCGGAAAACCCCTAGTGAGGACTGCGGCAGGCCTGCGGCCGCTGCGGCTTCATTCTGTTAAGGAGCTGCTGGCGCGCACCGCCCCGGGCATGACGCGCGTCACAGATCAGGCCGCGCGCCAGGGTTTCTGGAGCAGCTGGTTATGTTCTCATCTGTCGACGGACATCGGCCCGAGGGTCTCGGGCGTAGTCGAGCGCGATGGCACGCTGGTGATTTTCGCCGCGTCCGCCGCCTGGTGCGCGCGGCTGCGCTACGCGGTACAGGAACTGGAGCCGCAGATCCGCGCCGCCGCCCCGCAAATCAGCGCAATCGCCGTGCGCGTGCAGCCCCGCAGGTAAGTCCTCAACCCCCGGGTGGATGCAGTGCCGGCGCCTCGATGTAGGAGATCGGCGCGTCCGCGTAGCGCTCGAACACGACTTCTTCCCAGGCCGAGGTGTCCGCCAGCAGTGAGCGCAGCAGCTTGTTGTTGAGCGCGTGCCCGGATTTGTGGCCGCTGAATTCACCGATGAGGCTGTGGCCGAGCAGATACAGATCCCCGATCGCATCGAGGATCTTGTGCTTGACGAACTCGTCCTCGTAACGCAGCCCGTCTTCGTTCAGCACGCGGAAGTCATCGAGCACGATCGCGTTGTCGAGACTTCCCCCCAGGGCAAGGTTGCGCGAGCGCAGCGTCTCGAGATCGCGCATGAAACCGAAGGTGCGCGCCCGGCTCACCTCCTTGAGGAACGAGGTGGTCGAGAAATCCATCGACGCGCGCTGTGAGCGGCGCTTGAAGATCGGGTGGTTGAACTCGATCTCGAAGTTCACCTTGAAGCCGTCGAACGGATCGAACTGTGCCCACTTGTCGCCGTCCTCGACGCGCAGCCGCTTCTTCACGCGCATGAAGCGCTTCGGGTGGCGCTGCTCCTCGATGCCCGCTGACTGCAGCAGGAACACGAACGGGCCGGCGCTGCCGTCCATGATCGGCACTTCCGCAGCCGACAGCTCCACGATGGCGTTGTCGATCCCCAGTCCCGCGAACGCCGACAGCAGGTGCTCGACGGTCGAGACGCGCGACTCACCCGTGCCGAGCGTCGTGCCGAGCATGGTGTCACCGACATTCTCCGCGCGGGCGCGGATATCTACCGGGTTCGGCAAATCCGTGCGCCGGAACACAATGCCCTCGTCAGGACCTGCAGGGCGCAAGGTCATGAGGACCTTCTTGCCCGTGTGCAGGCCGACACCGGTGGCGCGAATCGAGTTTTTTAACGTCCGTTGTCCAACCATGCGTACTGCTTTGCTACACCGAACCGCAGTGGGCTGCGGATGAGCAGCGCTACTTGCGCGCCGTAAGGAGGGACCGCAAGCAGCCCCCTCCCAAGGCACTTCACATAAGGCGCGCTACCGTATCACATCAATCGGCCTGCCGCCGCAGGAACGCCGGGATGTCCAGCAGATCCTCCGAGTCGGCCGTCGGGTGCAGCCCATCCCCGACCGCCCGCTGCCGCTGGACGGTGGGCTTGTCGAGAGCCGCGTAGTCGCTGCTCGACATGGGGCGCCGCACCATGCGCATCGACGGCTCGGCGCGCACCTCGCGGTGATCGCGGGCCGCCGCCTCGCGCTCGCGCGGCGAAGTGAGCGGCGCTCGCACCGCAGCAGTGGGCCTGCCTAAGCCGGTCGCCACCACGGTGACGCGCAGTTGGTTCTCCAGCTCCGGATCGATGACCGTACCGACCACCACCGTGGCGTCCTCGGAAGCGAACTGCTTCACAATCTGCCCGACCTCCTGGAACTCGCCGATCGACAGGTCCATGCCCGCGGTGACGTTGACCAGGATGCCGTGCGCCCCGGCAAGGTTGATGTCCTCGAGCAGGGGTGAGGACACGGCCGCCTCGGCCGCCGCGCGTGCCCGGCCTTCGCCGCTGGCCGCGCCCGATCCCATCATCGCCATGCCGGTCTCGGCCATCACGGTGCGCACGTCGGCGAAGTCGACGTTGATGAGGCCGGGGCGCGTGATGAGCTCGGCAATGCCCTGCACCGCGCCCTGCAACACCTGGTTCGCCGCCTTGAAGGCATCCAGCAGCGTGGTCTGCGGACCCAACACGGTCAACAGCTTCTGGTTAGGAATTGTAATCAGCGAGTCGCAGAACTTGGACAGCTCGCCGATACCGTGGTCGGCGACGCAGCCGCGCTTGTTGCCCTCCATCTCGAACGGCTTGGTCACGACCGCGACGGTGAGTATGCCCAGCTCACGCGCCACCTGTGCGACCACCGGCGCCGCGCCGGTGCCCGTGCCGCCGCCCATGCCGGCGGTGATGAACAACATGTCGCAGCCCTCGACCAGCTCGACGATACGGTCGCGGTCCTCCATCGCCGCCGCGCGGCCCACTTCCGGGTCGGCACCCGCGCCCAGTCCCTTGGTGATGTTGCAGCCGATCTGCAGCGCCGTCTTCACCTTGGCGTGCTTCAGGGCCTGCGAGTCGGTGTTGACACACATGAACTCCACGCCGTCGATACCGGCTGTGACCATGTGGGCCACGGCGTTGCCGCCGCCACCACCCACGCCGATCACCTTGATGACGGCGCTCTGGCTGTATGCGTCCATCAGTTCAAACATGGTTATCGCTCCTTACACGAATACAAAGGTTGGTTGAGAGTCGCTCATCGCTCTGTCAGCTTCATCTGTCAGCTTCATCTGTCAGCTTCAAAAGTTGCCCTGGAACCAGGAGCTCATGCGGTCGAACACCGATTTGGCGTTCCCGCCCAGGGAGCGCCCGCGATGCGCGGGCAGGACGTTGTCACGGGCGTAGAGCAGCAGCCCCACGCCGGTGGAATAGATCGGGTTGCGCACCACCTCCGAGAGACCCCGCACGGCTTGCGGGATCCCTAAGCGCACCGGCACGTGGAACACTTCCTCGGCGAGCTCGATCGCGCCCTCCATCTTGGCGCTGCCGCCGGTGAGCACGATGCCGGCGGCGACTACTTCCTCGAAGCCGCTGCGCCGCAACTCCTCGCGCACCAGCCCGAACAGCTCCTCGTAGCGCGGCTCGACGATCTCGGCGAGCGTCTGCCGCGCGAGGCGGCGCGCCGGCCGCTCCCCGACGCTCGGCACCTCGATGCTCTCGTCGGGGTTGGCGAGTTGCGACAGCGCGCAGGCATAGCGGATCTTGATGTCCTCGGCGTACTGGGTGGGCGTGCGCATCGAGACTGCGATGTCGTTGGTGACCTGGTCGCCGGCGATCGGAATGACCGCCGTGTGGCGGATCGCCCCATTGGCAAACACGGCCAGGTCGGTGGTGCCGCCGCCGATGTCGACCAGGCACACGCCGAGCTCCTTCTCGTCCTCGGTGAGGACCGCGAAAGCCGAGGCGAGCTGCTCGAGCACCACGTCGTCGACTTCCAGCCCGCAGCGCTGGATGCACTTCTCGATGTTCTGCGCGGCGCTGTCGGCGCCGGTGACGATGTGCACCTTCGCCTCCAGGCGCACGCCCGACATGCCGATCGGGTCGCGAATGCCCTCCTGGCCGTCGACCAGGAACTCCTGCGGCAGCACGTGCAGGATCTTCTGGTCCGCGGGAATGGCCACCGCCTTGGCCGCATCGATCACGTGCTCGACGTCGCCGTGCGAGACCTCCTTGTCGCGCACGCCCACCACGCCGTGGGAGTTGAGGCTGCGGACGTGGCTGCCGGCGATGCCGGCGAACACCGAGTGGATCTCGCAGCCGGCCATCAGCTCGGCTTCCTCCAAGGCCCGCTGGATGGACTGCACAGTGGACTCGATGTTGACCACCACGCCCTTCTTCAGTCCGCGCGAGGGCTGTGAGCCGAGCCCGAGGAGCTCGATCGAGCCGTCCGGCGCCACTTCCCCGACCAGCGCCACGACCTTGGAGGTGCCGATGTCGAGCCCGACGATCAGATTTCTGTCCGCACGCTTAAGCATCGTGGCCACCGTCCCGGCCCGCGGCGCCGGCGGCATTGCCGCGCCAGCCGATGGCAAACCCGTTTGTGTAACGCATATCCACGTAGGCAACGTCCTCGCCGCGCTGCGTGACGAGCTTCAGCGCGGTGTTCATGAATTTCTCGAAGCGCTCGTCCACCTGGCGCCTTCCCAGACGCACGGTGACACCGTTGGCAAGATCGAATTCCCAGGCGCCGCGTGCATCCAGGCGCATCGCGGTGAGGCGCAGGCCCGCCTGCGAGAGACGTCCTTCCGCGGCCAGATAGCGCTGCGCCACCAGTGACTCCTTGCCGTCGGGGCCGGCGAGCTGCGCCAGTTCCGGCGGAATGTGACGCTCGTCGGTGTCGAACAGCTCGCCACGGGTGTTGAGGAGCCCGCGCTCGCCCCAGCGGGCCGCGGCGGTCTGCTCGATGACCAGCACGTTCAGGCCCCGGGGCCAGGCGCGCTGCACGCTCACCGAATCCACCCAAGGCAGCGTGTGGATGGCGCGGCGCACCGCGGCGAGGTCCACCGACAGCAGGCCCGCGCCGTGCACCTTCTCTTTCACGACCCGCTCGACGTCCACCGGCGCCACGCGCTGGAAGCGCCCTTCCACGGCCACCGTCTCGATGGGTTGATCGAATGCCCACGACACCGCGCCCGCCGCCGCCGCGCTCGCCGCCAGCGCGCCGAGCGTGACGCCCACGCGGCGCCAGTTGACCGTGGGCAGCCGCACACGGTGCTCGGAGGGTTTGCGACGGTTTTTGGGGCGGCCGAGCATGGTTGCTACACCGCTCGCTGCGGACTTGAGCCGGGCCGGCGGGTGAAACTGGTCTCGAGCACGCGCCACACGAGTTCATCGAAATCGACATCGAGCGCGCGCGCCGCCATGGGCACCAGGCTGTGACTGGTCATGCCCGGAACGGTGTTGATCTCCAGCAGCAACGGCCTGGCGGCGGCGTCCATCATGAAATCCACCCGCCCCCAGCCCGAGGCACCGGCGGCCTCGAAGGCGGCGAGCGCGAGATTGGCGAGATGCTCCTCGGCGCTGTGCGAGAGGCCGGACGGGCAGAAGTAGCGCGTGTCGTCGCGGAAATACTTGGCCTCGTAGTCGTAGAAGGTCCTGGGCGTCTCGATGCGGATCGAGGGCAGGGCGCGCTCCTGCAGCATCGCCACGGTGTACTCAGGTCCCGGGATCCACGCTTCCGCAAACACCAGCGTCTCGAGCTGCGCGGCGAGCGCGTAGGCGGCGGGCAGATCCGCGGCGCGCTCGACCTTGGTCATGCCGACGCTCGAGCCCTGGGTGGCGGGCTTCACGATCAGCGGCAGCTTGAGGCGCTCGAGCGCCAGCTCGAAATCCTGCGCGCCGGAGAGCACCACGAAGTCCGCGGTCGGAACCCCGACGGCCAGCGCCAGGCGCTTGGTACGCAGCTTGTCCATGCCGATGGCCGAGCCCATTACGCCGCTGCCGGTATAGGGGACGCCCAGGTATTCGAGCGCGCCCTGCAGCGTGCCGTCCTCGCCTCCCGGACCGTGCAGCGCGATCCAGACGCGGTCGAAGCGGCGCGCGATCAGCTCCGACAGCGCCGTATCGCGCGGATCGAAGGCGTGCGCGTCCACGCCGCGGCGCTTGAGCGCATCCAGCACCGCGTTGCCGGAGAGGAGCGAGATCTCGCGCTCGCTGGAGTCGCCGCCGAAAAGCACCGCCACGTGGCCGAACGCGCCGGCGTCGGTGACGCGGCGCAGCTGGCGCGGTTCGTAGATCAGGCGCATGGCTTACGGCGCTCCCACGATCCGCACCTCAGGGCGCAGCGCGACGCCATGTACGCGCTGCACCGTGTCGCGCACGTGCGTGATCAGGCGCTCCAGGTCCGCGGCGCTCGCCTGGCCGTGATTGATGATGAAATTCGCGTGCTTGTGCGACACCGAGGCATCGCCGATGCGAAATCCCTTGAGCCCGGCGACCTCGATGAGGCGCGCAGCGTGATCTCCCGGCGGGTTGGTGAACACCGAACCGCAGCTCCACTCGCCGATCGGCTGCGACGCCTTGCGCCGCTCGAGCAGCGCGCGCACCTCGCTCTCGTGCGCGGCGGGACGACGCTCGAAGCTCAAGGTCGCGGCGATGAACCATTCCTCGGGCGCGGGCGCGATGACCTGGCGGTAGCTGACGCGGTACTCGCCGGCCGCGCGCGTGTGCGCCTCCCCGCCGCGGTCGATGGTTTCCACACTCAGCACGTGGCGCCAGGTTTCCCCGCCAAAGGCGCCGGCGTTCATCGCCAGGGCGCCGCCCAGGGTCCCGGGAATGCCGGCGAAGAATTCCGCGGGTCCCAGACCCCACTTGACGCATTGCCTGGCGATGCGGGCGCAGGCAACGCCGGCCTGCGCGTGCACCGTGGTCTCGTCGATGCGTGTGAGGACATCGAGCGTGCCGTGCGTGCTGACGACGATTCCCTTGACTCCCCCGTCACGCACCAGCAGGTTGCTGCCGAGGCCGATGAAGTGGATGGGCACCTCAAGGGGCACGGTGCGCAGGAACGCCGCCAGCTCGGCGCGGTCGCGCGGATTGAAGAACACTTCCGCAGGTCCCCCGACGTGCCAGGAGGTGTGCCGGCTCAGGGGCTCATCGCGGCGCACGCGCATCAGGAATTCCGGGGCCACGGCGAGCGTCACGACGCCCTCCCCGGTGGCAGCAGGGCCGCGAGAGCCGCGGGGAGCGCATGCGCCACGGCGCTGATGTTGCCCGCGCCCATGGCAACGATGACGTCGCCGTCGCGGATCACGTCCTTGAGCGCCTGGGCGAGTTCCTCGACCTTCTCGACAAACAACGGCTCGAGCTGCCCGCGGCTGCGCACCGCGCGGCAGATGGCGCGGCCGTCGGCGCCGGGGATCGCGGTCTCGCCCGCGGCGTAGACCTCGGTCACGCACAAGGCATCCGCTCCCGACAGCACCTTGCCGAAATCGTCGATCAGGTCGCGGGTGCGCGTGTAGCGGTGTGGCTGAAACGCGAGCAGCACACGCCGGCCGGCGTAGCCCTGGCGCACGGCCTGCAGCGTCGCGGCCACTTCGGTGGGGTGATGGGCGTAGTCATCGACGATGCTGACACGCCCCACGGCAGTGAGCACGTCGCCGATGTGCTGCAGGCGCCGGTCGATGCCCTGAAAGCCGGCCAGCGCGCGCAGGATCGCCTGATCGTCGATGTCGAGTTCGGTGGCCACCGCGATCGCCGCGAGCGCGTTGAGCACGTTGTGAATGCCGGCAAGATTCACCGTCACCGCAAGCGGTGCCGCTGCCGGTCGTCTGACGTCGAAATGGGTCTGCAGCCCCGCGGGGCGGAGGTTCTCGCCGCGCACGTCCGCGCCCGGCTTAAGGCCGTAGGACAGGATCGGCCGGCTGACTTCATGCACGATGCTGCGCAGCTGCTCGTCGTCCGCGCACAGCACCGCCAGGCCGTAGAACGGCAGGTTGTGCAGAAAGTCGACAAAGCTCTGCTTGAGGAGCCCGAAGTCCCCGCCGTGCGCGCTGAGGTGATCGTTGTCGATGTTGGTGACGATCGCGATCAGCGGCTGCAGATGCGTGAACGAGGCGTCGCTCTCGTCGGCCTCGGCGACCAGGTAACGCCCGGCGCCCAGGCGCGCGTTGCTGGCGGCGCTCTTCAGGCGCCCGCCGATGACGTAGGTCGGGTCCTCGCCGCCTTCGGAGAGGATGCTGGCGATGAGGCTGGTCGTGGTCGTCTTGCCATGCGTGCCGGCGACCGCTATGGAATAGCGGAAGCGCATCAGCTCCCCGAGCATCTCGGCGCGCGCGACCACCGGAATGCGTGCCTGCAGCGCCGCCCGCACTTCCGGGTTGTCGCGCGGCACCGCGCCCGAGGCAACCACCACATCGGCGCCGGCGATGTTGGCCGCCGCGTGACCGATGGCGACGCGTGCGCCGAGTCCCGCGAGCCAGTCCGTCACGGCGCTGGCGCGCAGGTCCGAGCCCTGCACCCGGTAGCCGAGATTCAGCAGTACCTCGGCGATACCGCTCATGCCGCTGCCGCCGATGCCGACGAAGTGGATGGTGTTGATGCGCCGCATGCGGTCGCGCCGCTCGGGCGCGACGCGACGCTCCACGCTTACGCGCTCCGGCAACTTGCGCCGCTCGCCGCTCATGCAGCCCTCCGCGCAAGCTCCAGGCACGAGGCGGCGAGTTCGTCCGCGGCGCGCGGCTTGGCGAGCAGGCGCGCGCGCTCGGCCATGGCGAGGAGCTTGCCGCGGCCGGCGCACAGGCGCTGCAGCTCGGTGGCCAGGCGCTCGGCGGTGAGCTCGCGGTCGGGTATCACCACCGCGGCGCCGGCGCGCACCAGGTACTGCGCGTTGTACGCCTGGTGGTCGTCCACGCTTGCGGGGTACGGCACGAGGATCGCGGCCACGCCCACCGCGGCGAGTTCCGACACGGTGAGCGCGCCGGCGCGACAGATCACCAGGTCCGCCCAGCCGTAAGCCTCGCTCATGTCCTCGATGAACGGACGCACATCCGCTCGCACCCCCGCCTGGGCATAGCTGGCGCGCCCGGCGTCGATCCAGCGCTCTCCCGCCTGGTGACGCACGTCGAAGGCGAGCCAGCCCGCCACACGTTGCAGCGCAAAGGGCACGACGGCGTTGAGCCGCGTCGCACCCTGGCTGCCACCGATCACGAGGATCCGCACCGGCCCGGTGCGCCCGGCGAAGCGCACCGCCGGCGGCGGCACGGCGCTGATATCGCGGCGCACCGGATTGCCGATGAGGCGCGCATGCACGTCGTGTCCGAAGCTGCCCGGAAAGCCTTCCAGCACCTGGCGCGCCAGATGCGCGAGGCAGCGGTTGGTGAAGCCGGCGACGGCGTTTTGCTCATGAATGACCAGCGGCCGGCGCGTGAGCCATGCGGCGAGACCGCCGGGACCGGTCACGAAGCCTCCCAGCCCGACCACGACCACCGGTCGGTAGCGCCGCATGACGCGCAGCGCCTGGATGAGGGCGAGGATGAGGCGAAAGGGCGCGGCCAGCCAGGTGAGCACACCCTTGCCGCGCAACCCGCCGACCGACAGCCGCTCGATCGGAATGCCCTCCGCCGGAATGACGCGTGACTCGAGTCCCTTAGCCGTGCCGAGCCAGACAACCTCCAGCGACTGCTCACGCAGCAGGCGCGCCAGCGCCAGTGCCGGGAATACGTGTCCACCGGTGCCGCCGGCCATGATGAGGATCGGACGGCTCATGCCGCGCCCCGCACCGTGGCGGAACCGCGTTGTTCGCGCAGCGCCTCGTGATACACGCGCAACACCAGTCCCACCCACGCGAGCCCGACGATCAGGCTCGAGCGGCCGTAGCTCATCAGCGGCAGCGTCAGGCCCTTGGTCGGCAACACGCCCATGTTGACGCCGATGTTGATGAAGGCCTGGATGCCTACCCACAGGCCAAAGCCCGCCGCCAGAAGGCTCTGGAACTTGAGTCCGGCCTGCGAGGCCAGTCGCGCGATGTGGAAGCTGCGCCACACGAGACCCAGGAACAGGGCCAGCGTCAGCACCACGCCAAGCAGCCCCAGTTCCTCGGCCAGCACCGCGAACAGGAAGTCGGTGTGCGCTTCCGGCAGATAGAACAGCTTCTGCACACTCTCGCCGAGTCCCACGCCCAACCACTGGCCGCGGCCGATGGCGATCAGCGACTGGGTCAGCTGGAAGCCGCTGTTGTAGGGATCCGCCCACGGATCGAGAAACGCGGTCAGGCGGCGCAGCCGATAGCTGGCGCTGACCGCCAGCACTGCAAAGCCCCCCGCCGCGATCGCGGTCATGGCGATCACGTAGCGCAGCCGGGCGCCGGCCAGGAACAACAGGGCAAAGCCGGTGGCGAACAGCACAGTCGCCGCGCCGAAGTCGGGCTCGAGCAGCAGCAGCGCGCTCACGCAGCACAGCAGCCCCAGCGGCTTGCCGAGTCCGGCGAGGGACTCGCGCAGCTGCGTTTCGCGGCGCACGGCGTAGCTGGCGACGTACACCAGCACCAGCACGCGCGCCAGTTCCGATACCTGGAAGTTGACCCCGGCGAGCCGCAGCCAGCGGCGGCTGCCGTTGACCGCGTGCCCGAGCCCGGGAATGAGCACGATGAGCAGCAGGCCGATCGCGACCGCCAGCACCGGCACGCTGGCGCGCTCGATGAGCGGGGTGGGAATCGAGAACACCAGCGCGGCACAGGCGGCGCCGACGAGCGTCAGCAGCAGCTGGCGCTCGAGGTAGTAGAACGGCTGACCGGTGTCCTGGCTGGCGATCGACACCGAGGCGGAGGTCACCATCACGAGCCCGAGCAGCACGATGCCGAGAGTAAGCGCGATGGTCACCGGATCGAGGTGCACGCCGCCGTTGCGGGCGCTGGAACGCGCGAATCCCAGCAGCGCGGAATGGGCGGGAGCGCTCATGCCGCGAGCTCCTGCACCGCTTGAGTGAACACCGCGCCGCGATGGCTGTAGTCGCGGAACATATCGAGGCTCGCGCACGCCGGCGACAGCAGCACCGTGTCGCCCGCAAGCGCGGCGCGCGCGGCCGCCCGCACCGCCGCTGGCAGTGTCGCGCAGGTTTCGAGCGTGCACACGCCCGCGAGCGCCCGCTCGATGAGAGCCGCGTCGCGCCCGATCAGCACCGCATGGCGCACCTTGCCGCGAAATGCCGCCGCGAGCGGCGCAAAGTCCTGATTCTTGCCGTCGCCGCCGGCGATCATCACCAGCGGCCCCGGCATGCCGGCGACCGCGGCGAGCGTGGCACCGACGTTGGTCCCCTTGGAGTCGTCGATGTAGGTGACACCGCGCACGTCGGCCACCCACTGCGAGCGGTGCGGCAGCCCCGCAAATGCGGCCAGCTCTTGCAGCATCGCCGGCAGGGGGAGCGACAGCGCCTCGCCCAACGCCAGCGACGCCAGAGCGTTGGCGACATTGTGCAGCCCCCTGATCTTCATGGCCGACACCGGCATGAGGGGCGCCCCGGCCCGCGTCAGCCACCATTCGCGCTCACGCATGGCCACTGCGTAGTCGGCGCCGATGGCGGCGCGCAGCGAAAAGCTCAGGGTGCGCGGCGCCGCGCGCGGCATGGCCATCACCAGCGGATCATCCAGATTGATCACCGCGGTGTCGCAGCGGGCGAAAATACGCGCCTTGGCGGCGGCATAACTCGCAACGCTCGGGTAACGGTCGAGGTGATCGGGGCTGACGTTCAGCACCGTGGCGGCGCGGCAGTCGAGGGTGGCCGTGGTCTCGAGCTGAAAGCTCGAGAGCTCCAGCACGTACAGCTCGGTCCCGTTTGTGAGCAGCTCGAGCGCCGGTGCGCCCAGGTTTCCGCCCGCGCGCACGCGCACTCCGGCACGCTGCGCCATGCGTGCCACGAGCGTGGTGACAGTGCTCTTGCCGTTGGTGCCGGTGATGCCGACCACCGGCGCATCGACCGCGCGCGCGAACAGCTCGATATCGCCCACGATCGTGAGCCCGCGGCGCCGCGCCTCGGCAAAGAACGGTTCGGCGAGCGACACCCCCGGCGATGCAACCACGCATACCGCGCCCTCGAGCAGCCCCGCATCGAGCCCGCCGGCGCGCACGGGAATGCCCGCATCGAGCGCGCGCAGTGCGGTGAGCTGCGGGGGCGCGGCGCGCGTATCGGTGACCGCCAGGCGCCAGCCGCGTAAGTGCAGATGCCGCGCGCACGACAGCCCGGTGACTCCTAGGCCCGCGATCACGGCATAAGGCGCGTTGCTGGTGGCGGCACTCATCGCAGTTTCAGCGTCGCAAGCCCGGCGAGCACCAGCAGCAGCGAGATGATCCAGAAGCGCACGATCACCTTCGGCTCCGCCCAGCCCTTGAGTTCGAAGTGGTGATGGAGCGGCGCCATCCTGAAAATGCGCCGGCCCGTCAGCTTGAAGGAGGCGACCTGCAGGATCACCGAGGCGGTCTCGAGCACGAACACCCCGCCCATGACCAGCACCACCACCTCCTGGCGCACGATCACCGCCAGCACGCCGATGGCGGCGCCGATCGCCAGCGCCCCCACGTCGCCCATGAACACCTGGGCGGGATAGGAGTTGAACCACAGGAACCCGAGTCCCGCCCCCGCGAGCGAGGCGCAGAAGATCAGCAGCTCGCCCGCGCCGCGGATCTCTGGAATCTGCAGGTAGTGCGCGAACACCGCGTTGCCGCTGGCGTAGGCGAAGATCCCCAGCGCCGCAGTCACCAGCGCCGCCGGCATGATCGCCAGCCCGTCGAGCCCGTCGGTGAGATTCACCGCATTGCTCATGCCGACGATCATCAGGTAGGAGAGCACGATGAAACCGAAGGCCGAGAGCGGCGCGTGAAAGGTCTTGAAGAACGGCAGAAACAGCGTGGTCTCCGCCGGCTCGGTGGCGGTGAAGTAGAGCGTCGCGGCGGTGGCGAGCCCGGCCACGGATTGCCACAGGTACTTCCAGCGCGGCACCAGGCCCTTGGGGTTGCGCACCACCAGCTTCAGGTAGTCGTCGTAGAAGCCGATGAGACCGAAAGCGAAGGTGACGCCGAGCACGGTCCACACGAGGCGATTCGACAGCTCCGACCACAACAGCGTGCTGACGAGCGTGGTCACGAGGATCAGCGTGCCGCCCATGGTCGGGGTGCCGGCCTTCAGCAGGTGGGTGGGCGGGCCGTCGTCGCGCACCACCTGCCCGATCTGGTAGCGCGACAGGCGCGAGATCAAGGGCGGTCCCACGAGCAACGACAACCCCAGCGCGGAGGCGGTGGCGAGAATCGCGCGAAATGTCAGGTACGAAAAGACGTGCAGGCCGCCGATCCGGCCGGTGAATTGCTGTGTGAGCCAGTAGAGCATTCAATGCCCGCCCGTCTTGGGCCTGGAGTCAGCGGCGAGCGCATCGACCACGCGCTCGAGGCGGTTCACGCGCGAGCCCTTGATGAGCAGCCGCACGTCCGGCGCGGCCTTGCCGAGCGCCGCGGTCAGCGCCGCGGTGAGGGCCGCGGCGTCGCTATACCAGTGCGCGCCCGCGCCGAAACTGTCCACCGCGCGCGCCGCGAGCGAGCCGGTTGCATACAGGCGTTCGACGCCGTGCGCGCGCGCAAATTCGCCGATCGCGCTGTGCGCTGCTGCAGCGAACTCGCCGAGCTCCGCCATATCGCCCAGCACCAGCCACTTGCGGCCGGCGAGTGAGCTGAGCACTTCGATGGCGGCACGCACCGAGCTGGGATTGGCGTTGTAGGAGTCGTCGATGAGCCAGGCGCCGCTTGCGCCCTGCTTGAACTGCAGCCGGCCGGGAACCGCGCGCACCGCGGCAAGACCCGCGGCGATGTGCTCGAGACCCGCGCCGGCGCTCGCGGCGGCGGCGGCGGCGGCCAGCGCGTTGGCAACGTTGTGGGCGCCGCCCACGGCGAGCTGAATCGCAGTGCTGCCCGCGGGGGCGCTGAGGCGGAACTCGGTGAGGAACCCTTCCGATCCGACCGAGGTGTGCACCCCGGTCGCGCTGAAGTCCGCCGGCTCGCGCACCCCGAACGTGACCACGCGCGCCGGCGTGAGAGCACGCCACAGGCCTGCGAACTCGTCGTCCGCATTGATGACGGCGGTCGCCCCAAGGGTGAGTCCCGCGACCATTTCGCCCTCGGCGCGCGCCACACCCTCGAGGCTCCCGAAGCCCTCGAGGTGCTCGGCTCCGGCATTGGTGATCATGCCGATGGTGGGACGCGCGATGCTGACGAGGGCGGCGACTTCGCCGGCCCGATTGGCGCCCATTTCCACCACCGCGAAGCGATGCGCCGGCGTCAGCCGCAGCAGCGTCAGCGGCACGCCGATGTGGTTGTTGAGATTGCCGCGGGTGGCGAGACAGTTGCCGGTCTGCCCCAGGATCGCGGCCGTCATTTCCTTGGCGGTGGTCTTGCCGTTGCTGCCCGCCACGCCCACCAGTGCGCCGCGAAAGTGCGCGCGCCAGTGGCGCGCGGCGCGCTCGAGCGCCGCCTGGGTATCGGGCACGATGATCTGCGCCAGCCTCACCGGCTGCTCGGCATCGACCAGCGCGCCGGCGGCCCCAAGCGCGAGCGCCGCGCCGACGAATTCGTGGCCGTCGAACCTCGGCCCCTTCAGCGCGACGAACAGCTGTTGGGAGCTAAGCGTGCGCGAGTCGCTCACCACGTCCGTGTATGCGGCATCGTTACCGGACAGCCGGCCACCACAGGCGCGCGCAAACTCCGCCAGCGTGCGCTTCATGCCGGCAGCCTCGCGAGCTCGGCGCTGACAACCGCCTGGTCGCGGAACGCACGCCGCACGCTGCCGTGGATCTGATAGTCCTCGTGCCCCTTGCCGGCGATCAGCACGACGTCCTCGGGGCCCGAGCGCTGCAGGGCCATGCGGATGGCGAGCGCCCGGTCATGCTCGATCACGAACGGCGCGCGCGGCGTCACACCGGCGATGATGTCCGCCACGATCCGCGCGGGATCTTCACTGCGCGGGTTGTCGTCGGTCACGATAATGTCGTCGGCGAGCTCGGCTGCGATCCGGCCCATGAGCGGACGCTTGCCGGCATCGCGGTCGCCGCCGCAGCCGAATACCACCCGCAACTGTCCGCGACAGTGCAGGCGCGCCGCGCGCAGCGCCTTGGCGAGCGCATCGGGGGTATGCGCGTAGTCGACAATGACGAGCGGGGTGCGCCCGCGTCCGCCGAACGTCTCCATGCGCCCGCTCGCTGCGCGGCTCAGCGACAGCGCGTGCGCAGCGTCCTTGAGCGGGATGTTCCAGGCCAGCAGCACCGCCAGCACCGTGAGCGCGTTGTCGACGTTGAACTCGCCCATCAGGCGCACCGGCAGCTGCACGCTTCCGAAGCTCGACTCCACCTCGATGGAGAGGCCGCCCGGATCGGGTGTTATGCGTGCGGCGCGCACGAACTGCGCGCCGCCCGGCAGCTGCGCGGCGGCGCCGGCGGCGCGCGTGGTTGCGGTGAGACGCGCGCCGGAGGCCGCGCGCGCCAGACGCTCCCCGAACGGATCATCGACATTGATGACCCGGTGCGCGAGCCCGGGGGCGCCGAACAGGCGCGCCTTGGCTGCTCCGTACGCCTCCATGGTGCCGTGATAGTCAAGATGATCGCGGGTCAGGTTGGTGAAGGCCGCGGTGTTGAAGCGCACGCCGTTGACGCGCGCCTGGTCGAGCGCGTGCGAGGACACCTCCATGCTCACGCATTCGGCGCCGAGGGCCCGCAGCGCCGCGAGCTGACGGTGAATGCTCACCGCATCCGAGGTGGTGTGCAGCGTGGGAGTGAGCTGTGTGGGTACGCCTACACCCAGGGTGCCGATATAGGCGGCCGGCCGGTGGCAATGCTGCAGCGCCTGCGCCAGCAGCCACGCGCAGGTCGTCTTGCCGTTGGTTCCGGTAATGCCCGCGACCGTGAGTTGCTGCGAAGGCGCGCCGAAGAAGCGGTCGGCTATGACGCCGGCGCGCTCGCTGAGCTTCGGCACCGCGGCGACGAAGGTGCCGGTCGGCAGCTGCGGGGCCACCCCCCCGGTGTCGCCGTCGCGCTCGTAGAGCACGGCGCGCGCGCCGCGCGCCACCGCGTCAGCGGCGAATTCAACCCCATGATGTGTGCGTCCCCGGCAGGCGAGAAACAGCGCGCCGGGAGTCGCGGCGCGGCTGTCGAGCGTCACATCGCTCACCAGCACGTCCGCTGGCACGGCGGCAAAGCCTGCGGTGAGCTGCGCGAGGGAGCGCGGCGTCGCCACAGCGCCGGTGTGTCCTGCGCCGCTCATGGGAGCGCCGCCGTGCGCGTGCCGCCGAGGGCGGGGCTGGCCGGCAGTTCCTCGGGCGCGTTGACGGGCTGGTCGGGCGCCACCGCGAGCAGACGCAGCGCCCCGCCGATCACCCTGGAGAATACCGGAGCTGCGACCTGTCCGCCCATGTGCAGCCCGGCGCTCGGTTCGTCGATGACGACCACCGCGGCCAGGCGTGGCTCGCTCGCCGGAGCCACCCCGCCGAACACCGCCATGTAGCGATCGGTCGAGTAGCCGCCGGCGGTGGCTTTCCACGCGGTGCCGGTCTTACCCGATACGCGGTAGCCCGGGATGGCCGCGAGCTTGCCGGTGCCTTCTGCGGCCACCACCGACTCGAGCATGCCGAGCAGTTCGCGGCACACCTGGGCTCCGAGCGCCCGCTCGCCGGGCGCCGCTGCCTCGACGCGCAGGAACGACACCGGACGGACGATGCCGAACGCGCCGATGGTTGCGTAGGCGTGCGCCAGCTGCAGTGGTGTGACCGACAGGCCGTAGCCATGCGACATGGTGACGATGCCGATCGGACGCCACTGCGAGTAGGCAGGCAAGAGACCCGCCGACTCCCCCGGATAGCCGCTGGTGGTGACCTGGCCGAAACCAAGATGGTTCAGCGTGGTCCAGATCTCTTGCGGCGGCAGCGTGAGGGCGATGTGCGCCATGCCGACGTTAGAGCTCTTGGCGAGCACGGTGGCGATGTCGATCGCGCCGTAGTTGTGCTCGTCCTCGAAAATCTTCACGCCGACCTTGAAGAAGCCCGGCGAGGTGTCGATGACGCTGCGGTTGTCGTATTTGCCCGAGGCGAGTCCGGCGGCCACGAAGAACGGCTTGATGGACGAACCGGGCTCGAAGATATCGGTGGCGGCCCGGTTGCGATAGACGCCGCTCTGAATCTGCTCGCGGTCGTTGGGGTTGTACGCGGGCTGGTTCACCATGGCGAGCACCTCGCCGCTGGCGACGTCGAGCACGACCGCGGAGCCGGCGCGGGCACGCTGGTCGCGGATCGCCGCCTTCAGCTCGCGGTACGCGAGGTACTGGATGCGCAGGTCGATCGACAGCACCAGATCGCGCCCCGGACGTGCCGGCCGGATGCTCTCCACGTTCTGCACGATGCGACCGTAGCGGTCCTGGATGACACGCTTCGCGCCATCCTCGCCGGCGAGCCAGTGATCGAACGCGAGCTCCAGGCCCTCCTGGCCGGCATCGTCGACGTTGGTGAACCCGAGCAGATGCCCGCTGACCTCGCTCGCGGGATAATAGCGGCGGTACTCGCGCGAGGTGTACACGCCCGGGATCCCGAGTGCCTTGATCTGCGCGGCTTCCGTGGGCTGGCGATGGCGCGCGAGGTACAGGAACTCGCGCTCGAGATTGCTGGTGACACGGCGCGCGAGTTCCAGGGCGTCGAGCTGCAGCGCGGCGGCGAGTCGCGGAATCTGCTCGGTGGCGAGCGCCAGTTCGCCCGGATTCACCCACACCGAGTCTACGGGCGTGCTGACCGCGAGCGGCTCGCCGTAGCGGTCGGTGATGGTGCCGCGATGCGCGGCGATATCGAGCACGCGGGAGAAGCGCGCATCGCCCTCGCGGGCGAGAAAACCGTGATCGACGAGCTGCAGATTCACCGCGCGCCACGCCAGCGTCAGCGCGCTCATCGCCAGCAGCCCGAGCAGCAGGTGCGCCCGCCAGCGGAACGAGGCGGGCGCTGCGTCGCGTGCGCTGCGCGCCTTCATGGGACGACGATCTCGATCTCCTTCGGGGGCGGCATCGCCATGTGGAGCTTGGCGCTCGCGACGCGCTCGACGAAGGCATGCGTGGCCCAGGCACTCTGCTCGAGCTGCAGCTGGCCCCATTCGATTTCCAGGTTATCGCGGCGCGCGTTCAGAGCCTCGAGCTCGACGAACATCTGCCGCGCACGGTGCTTGCAGTAGATGGCGCCGGCCGCCGAGCCGAGTGCCGCCAGCCACAGCAGCGGCATCGCGATGAGGAACGCAGCGCGCGCGCTCACGCGAGTCGCTCCGCGACGCGCAGCAGCGCGCTGCGGGCGCGTGGGTTGCGCTGCAGCTCCGCTGGCGCCGGCCGGCTCTTTCGGCCGATGAGCTTGAGGCGCGGTTGCGCCGCGGCGGGCACCACCGGCAGATCCCTCAAGGCCGGGTCGATCTGCGACTCGCGCTGCATGAAGCGCTTGACCGCACGATCCTCGAGGGAATGGAAGCTGATGACCGCGAGGCGCCCGCCGGGCGCGAGAGCGTCCAGCGCTCCGCTGAGGCCGCGCTCGAGCTGTCCGAGCTCGTCGTTGGTGAACATGCGCAGCGCCTGGAAAGTGCGTGTCGCGGGATGCTTGCCGGGCTCGCGCGTGCGCACGGCACCTGCGATCAGGGCGGCGAGCTCCCCGGTGCGGGTCAGCGCGCGCGCGCGCCGCGCCGCGCCGATGGCCTGCGCCACGCGACGCGCGAAGCGCTCCTCGCCGAAGGTGGCGATCACCTGGCGTATCTCGTCGATGCCCGCACGAGCGATCCACGCAGAAACGGGTTCGCCCCGCGTCGGGTCCATGCGCATGTCGAGCGGGCCGTCGCCTCGGAAGCTGAAACCGCGCTGTGGATCGTCGAGCTGCGGCGAGGACACGCCGAGGTCGAAGAGCACGCCGCGGCAGGCACGCCCGTGCGCATGTGCCGGCACGAGCGTGCCGAGGTCGGCAAACGACGCGTGCACGAGCGTAAGCCGCATTTCGTCGGCAAAACGCTGCCGGCCGGACGCGATGGCCTGCGGATCCCGATCGAGTGCCAGCACGCGGCCTTCTCGACCCAGGGCCTGGAGTAAGAGTGACGTATGACCGCCACGCCCGAACGTCGCATCGACATAGTAACCGCCCGCTTCCAGGGCCAGTCCCGCGAGCGCCTCGGCGGCAAGCACCGGTGTGTGCTCATCCACCTGCGAAGCGGAACGGCCCCGCCCCCATGAGTGCGCTTGCCACGGGCTACGCCCAACCAGCCTGTCGAACCCTTACAGCGACAGTGACTCGAGCTCGGAGGGCAGATCGGTCGGGGTCTCTTCGTTCGCAAGCCAGGCGTCGCGGCGCTCGCTCCAGCGCGCCTCGTCCCACAGCTCGAAACGATTGCCCTGACCGATCAGCATTCCGTGCCGCCCGAGCTTCGCGAACTCACGCAGCTCAGGCGGCAGCAGGACCCGGCCGTGCCCGTCGAGAGGCAGATCGGTCGCGTGGCCCACCATCAGCCGCTGCAGCCGGCGCGCCGTCGCATTCAGGCTGGGCAGGCTCATGAGCTTGCGTTCGATCTGTTCCCATTCGGGCAGGGGATAAATGAGGAGGCACTGGTCCTTATCGACGGTGACGACCAGTTTCCCCTGGGCGAGTTCGGTGATCTGCTCCCGGTAGCGGTTGGGCATGACCATCCGCCCCTTGTCGTCCAGGGTGATCTTTGTTGCACCGCGAAACATGGCCCATAGGGCGAGGATTCGCCCATTTCCCCCCACTTTCTCCCACCAGGCGCCACTATGGAATCGGGGGCGAGCTATGTCAATTCAAAATAGTGAGAAATTCGTCGCAGTCACAAAGACTTATGTAGAAAACCACAGTGTCCGGAAGGCCCGGTGGCGTATTCGTTGATAACAATCAGCGGTTTGCCCGACGAATTTTATACAGTGGCTTACGGAAAGTGGGGCTGTGCGTCGCTCATAAGGCCTCGAACGCGTGCTCAATCCACTCCATGCGGGGCGCGTCGCCGTGCGGATCCCACACCACGATGACGTCGAATCGCACCGGCAGCTGCGCGAGGTCCGCACGCTGCTGCAGGAGCTGCTTGGCGGCGCGGGTGATGCGCTGCTGTTTGCGCCGGTCGACGCTCGCCGCCGCGCCGCCATAGGCGGCCCGCGCGCGGGTGCGTACCTCGGCGATCACCAGCAGGTCCGCGCGCCGCGCGACCAGGTCGAGCTCGCCGAGCCGGCGCAGGTAGTTGCGTTGCAGGATCTCGAACCCCCGGGCGCGCAGCAATTCGGCGGCCAGCTCTTCGGCGCGTCGTCCGCTTTGCTGTCGCGCGGTGAGCATCCGTGGCTGGATCAGGTGCTGGCTGTCAGGTGTTATGTGTTATATCGAATCAGGGCGCCGCCGCCGGTAGCAACCGCAGCTCGCCGTTGTGCAGCTGCGCCCAGCCCATCTCGCGACGCACGTGCCGCTCGGGATCGAGACTCAGGCGGCCGGTCAGGCCCTCGAGGCTGGCGTTGTTCATGGCGCCGCGATGGCGCAGCGCCTGCGCCAGGCGGAACGCATCGAAGCCGAACGCGAACAACCGGCCGCGGTGCGGGCCGCCGCTCGGCCAGGCCTCGCGGGTAGCGCTGCGCACGGCATCCGCAAGATCCCCGCCCAGTATCCACGGCATGTCGGGAAACATCAGACCGTCGAGATCCTGGTTGGCGCGCACGTCCGGTTCGAAAGCATCGGAGGTCGCGTAGGTGGGAATGTCGCCGGCGTAATGAAAGCGCAGCTGCGGCCGCAACAGGCGCTCGGTGTTGGCCGGCGCCGCAGCGAAGATGAACTCGATGTCGCCGCGACGCCGCGGCTCGAACTGCAGCTTGGTGCCCAGTGCGGACTCCAGGCGCCGGTGGCGGGCGGTGCTGTCGCTGATGCGCAGCACCTCGGTGATCGACCCGGAGTAGTCGGTGCGCGACGCATCGATGGCGGCGGTGCCGAGGAGCTCGCCGCCGCCGCCTTGCAGCTCCTGTTTGAAAGCGGCCAGCACCCGATCGCCCCAGGCGCCGGCCGGCACCAGCGCGAGTCCGCGGCGGTGATGATCGTCCAGTATGCGCCGCGCCGCGAGGCGCGCCTCGTCCTCGGGCGACAGCGCGTACTGATAGAACTGCGCCGGCGCCGGCTGTTCCGCGGGCAGGAAGTTGAGCGCCAGCAGCGGCGCACGGGGCGCGGAAAACTCCGCCGCCGCGACCACCTCTTCGCGCGTCAGCGGGCCGACGATGAAGTCGGCGCCCTGTCGGGCCGCCTGCGCCAGCGCCTCCGCCACGCTGTGCGTGCCGGTGTCGTAAACGCGCACCCGCGGTCGCTCATCCGCCGGCGCCTGGTAATACGCCGTCATGAAGCCATCGCGCACGCTGATGGCGGCGCCCGCCGCGCGACCGGTGACCGGCAGCAACAGCGCGATGTGCGGCCCGACCTCCTCCGCCGGCGCTGCGCCGACGACCCCGCCCTCCGGGCGGCCGCTCGCGAGCGCCGCGCGCGCCTGCAGTTCGCGATAGCGCGCCGCCTGCGCAGCGCCGCGAGGCTCAGACGTCGCACTCAGCTGCTGCCACGCCTCTTTGCCCTGGCCGCGCTCGATTAAGAGCTCCACGTTGGAGAGCGCGCGCTCGTTGCTCTGCTCCGCGGACAGCGGTCCTTCGGGCATCGCCAGAACGCGCGCCGCGTCCTCCGCATGGTGGGCCGCCAGGTAGCCGCGCGCGGCGCGCAACAGCAACGCGTTGCGCTCCGCACCGCTGTTCTGGGCCGCCAGATCCTCGTAAACACGCGCCGCGCCCGCGGCATCGCCCGCGCGCTCCAGCGCCTCGGCGCGCTCGAGGGATGGCGGCAGCCCGGCGCGCTCGCTCAGGCTCGCACAGGCGCTCAGCGCCAGCGCGACCGTCGCAACCAGCACGAGACGAATGATCGAGCGTAGTAACATCGCGGATCCAGGCGGCATGAGGCGGGGATTATAGTGGCCAGGATGCACGGGCGGCTGCAAGTCGTAGCCACGCCGATTGGCAACCTCGCGGACCTGAGTGCGCGTGCGCGCGAGGCGCTGAGCAGTGCCGACGTGATTGCCGCCGAGGACACGCGTCGCACCCGCGTGCTTCTCACGGCCATCGGCATCGCCAAGCCCCTGGTGTCGCTGCACGAGCACAACGAGTCGCAGCGCACGCCGCAGCTCCTCGCCCGGCTCGCGGCGGGTGAGACCATCGCGCTGGTGAGCGATGCGGGCACCCCGCTGCTGTCCGATCCGGGATTGGAGCTGGTGCAGCGTGCCGTGCGTGCGGGCTTTGAGGTGCACGCCATTCCCGGGCCGTCGGCGATCACCAGCGCGCTCGCGGTCGCGGGGCTGCCGACCGACCGCTTCTGCTTCGAGGGCTTCCTGCCGTCGCGCGAGCGCGAGCGGCGTACCGCGCTCGCCGCTCTGGCGCACGAGCCACGCACGCTGGTGTTCTTCGAAGCGCCTCACCGCATCCTCAGGACCCTCGCCGATATGGCGGCGGAGTTCGGCGCCGAGCGCCCCGCGGCCGTGGCGCGCGAGCTCACCAAGGCGCACGAGACCATTTACCGCGGCACGCTGCAGGAGCTGCTGGCGCGCGCGCAGGCGGAGGAGAACTTCCAGCGCGGCGAGATCACCATCGTGGTGCACGGCGCCACCGCGCCCACCGCCGGCGTCGATGGGCAGCTGTTACGCCGCACCGTGAAACTGCTCTCGCAGGAGCTGCCGCCCGGCAGAGTCGCGGCGATCGCCGCGCAGCTGACCGGGGCCACCCGCGCCGCGGCGTACGCGCTGGCGACGCGCGGCGCGTCCGCAGCGGGCGGCCGCGGCACCGTGTCCGAGGACGAGGAGATGCCCTAGCCAGGAAAAAAGCGGCCAGGATTTGACTTCGGCGCACGCAGCCGTATCGTGATCCGCGAGAGTCGGCCGGGCAGTCGCTGCCTTTTGCCAGCAATGGCTTGGGTGGAGGAAAGTCCGGGCTCCGGCGGATCGGGTGCCAGGTAACGCCTGGGGGGCGCGAGCCCACGGAAAGTGCAACAGAGAGCAGACCGCCTAAGTCCCTCACGGGACCGGCAAGGGTGAAACGGTGCGGTAAGAGCGCACCGCGTCGGTGGCAACACGCGACGGCACGGTAAACCCCACCTGGAGCAAGGCCAAATAGGGAAGCAGTCTTTCGTCCGCAAGGGCGGGAGGCAGCGCTGATCCGCGCGCGCTTCCGGGTAGGCCGCTAGAGGTTCACGGTGACGTGAATC